>Ga0265300_10000014_pt1 | contig 244407 bp, 218 predicted proteins | sample AusTroGonzalo_MG_FD_193482 | JGI IMG/M metagenome (GOLD analysis project Ga0265300, IMG submission 193482) | Bovine rumen microbial communities from tropical cattle in Woodstock, Queensland, Australia - Gonzalo_03 | ecosystem: Host-associated > Mammals > Digestive system > Stomach > Rumen ... | reverse complement strand
CCTGTGGGAGAGGTGATGAATGCTTGGAAGGCGATGGAGAAAGCGGTTGAACAAGGCAAGGTCCGTGCCTTGGGTATCAGCAACTTTGATTATCCCGATAAGATTGTGCAGGACTACTTCCATGATATTTGCACCAACCAGACCATGCGTCCGCAGGTGATTCAGTTGGAAACCAACATCTATGCCCAGCGTCACGACATGCGCGAGAAGATTAAACCATACGATATCCAGTTAGAGTGTTGGTTCCCACTGGGTGGCATGATGGGAGTTAAGCGACTCTCTGCCGACCCTGTTATTCAGCAAATTGCCAAGGCGCATGGCAAGAGTGCCGTTCAGACAATGCTTCGTTGGCATATCCAGGAGGGCTTCTCTGTGATTCCTGGCTCGAAGAATCCTGACCACATCAAAGAAAATATTGACATCTTCGACTTTGAGCTTTCAGAGAGCGAGATGAACCAGATTCGCGCGCTTGACAAGGGCACCCGTTCTTTCCCTGCTAACTATGCTAATGTAGAACAGAGCCAGCGCACCCGTCAGATTGATGAGCTGTAAGCAGTTTTTCTTTGAAGTCAATTATTTTTTGTGCATAAGTTACATAGTTACACTATGCCATTTAACGAACAGTATATTAGTGGATTACTTAGTGTATCTTTTTAATAAAGTTACACTATTTAGGCAAATCTTGCTGGTTGCATACGTAAACGCCAGAGGCAAGGTTCTGTTATCCTCATCAAGAAGAAGTAATGCGTTGCACCAAAACAACTTGTTTTGGTGCCGTTAAGATGCTTCTTATAGGGGGTTAGATAGTATCGAACCACAGCAAAACAACTTGTTTTGGTGCAAGCAAAAGCAGTGTAACTTCTGAACAAAGTTACACTCGTATAAAACCGGTAAGTATCAAGCGGTTAGTTAGTATAGTGTAACTATATTGGCATTTTATAATATTATGATGTGCTTTAGTTCCTGGATGTTATCCACAATGTGTTGAGGATGGAATGACTCCAGTTCTTCGCGAGAGCGGAAGCCCCAAGTTACACCACAGGTCTCAACACCAGCATTGAGGCCTGTCTGCATATCTACGCCTGAGTCGCCTACATAGAACACCTCATCCTTGCTAACGCCAGTTGTCTGTAGAATGTCATAAACTATCTGTGGGTCGGGCTTGATATTGATGCCTTCACGTTGTCCTAATACCGCTGAAAATCTTATGGTTGGTAATAGTTCGCCAATAATCTTAGTGGTGGCTTCCTGGTACTTGTTGCTGGCTACTGCCAATAAGACTCCTTCGCCTTGCAACGCTTCCAACAATTCAATCATGCCAGGGTAGGGGCGACTGAGGTCGGTGTTATGGGCGTTGTAATAAGGTATGAACTCACGCCTTACACGCAACACATTCTCGTCAGTCTTCTCTCCTTCAGGCAAGGCACGACGGAACAAGTTGTTGATGCCATTGCCCACCCTCATCTTATAACTTTCCAAATCATGCGTGGGATAACCCAACCGCTTCAATGCATAGTTGGTGCTGGAGCCCAAATCAGCAATGGTGTTGATGAGCGTACCATCTAAGTCGAATATGATGAGTTTCTTCATTTGTATCAATCTTCTCAAACGTACAATAAGAATATGCAAGGTATCTTGCTCAGGTCAGGCACATGCCCTTTCCATTCTTTCAATGTCTTGGTCTTGATGTATTCATCCTCGCAAGTGATATTGGCAGCGATGCAGAGTCTGGTCTGCGGACGACAGCTTTTCAGGATATCATCAACTAACTTATTATTTCTATAAGGTGTCTCGATAAAGATTTGCGTCTGATGCTCTGAAGCTGCACGTTGTTCTAAGATTTTCAGCTTCTTAGCTCGCTCAGCAGACTCGATGGGAAGATAGCCGTTGAAGGCAAAACTCTGTCCGTTGAAGCCACTTGCCATCACGCTCAGGATGATACTTGACGGTCCTACCAAAGGCACCACAGGCAAGTTCTTGCGTTGTGCTATCGCCACTACATCGGCACCAGGGTCAGCTACCGCAGGACAACCTGCCTCAGATATTACACCCATCGGATTCCCCTCTTCCAAAGGCTTCAGGTAACCACTGATGTCTTGTAGAGAAGTGTGCTTGTTCAAGGGGTAAAACTGCAACTCGTCGATATTGATATCTTTGTTCACCGTCTTCAAGAAACGGCGTGCCGAACGCACATCTTCCACAATAAAGTGGCGTATGCCCATAATCACTTGATGATTGTAGGTTGGCAATACCTTATCTATAGGTGTATCACCCAGCAATACTGGAATTAAATATAATGCAGGTTTCATATCTTTTTCAATAAGGCTCGTTCTGCATAATAAGATGATCGTACCAATGGACCACTTTCCACCATCTTGAATCCTCTAGCAAGTGCCGTTTTCTTATAGGAATCAAATTGTTGCGGTGTAACATACTCCTGTACGGGGTAGTGCTTATGGGTAGGTTGCAGGTATTGTCCGATGGTGAGGATTGAGCATCCTACCGCCAACAGGTCGTCCATTGTTTCCTCCACTTCAGCGATGCTTTCCCCCAAGCCCACCATGATACCTGTCTTCGCTGGGATAGGACTCTCGGCAATCTGTTTCAGCACTTGCAGACTACGGTCGTAAGTGGCTACACTACGCACCGCCGGCGTCAATCGGCGTACCGTCTCCATGTTGTGGGAGATGACGTCAGGTTGTGCATCAATAATCCTGGAAATCAAATCAGTATTTCCCATAAAGTCGGGAATCAGCACCTCCATCGTTACCGATGGATTGAGCTCCTTGATGGCCTTGATGGTGGCTACCCAGTGAGCAGCTCCATAATCAGGCAGGTCGTCTCTGTCAACAGAAGTAATCACAGCATGGTTAAGCCGCATCAGTTGGATGGACTCCGCCACATGCTGAGGTTCTGCCTCATCTAAGGGTAGAGGCTTACCGCTGTTGGTGTTGCAGAACTTGCAGCAACGCGTACAGATATTGCCCCCAATCATAAATGTAGCAGTGCCACGCCCCCAACACTCACCAATGTTAGGGCATCGCCCACTGCTGCAAATCGTATGCAGACGATGGGTATCGACAATTTGCTTTGTATTCGAATATCGCTCGTTAGCGCCGAAGTTCACCTTTAGCCAGTCAGGCTTTCTTACATGCTCACTCATTTCTTCAACTGGCTATTGAAGAAGTTAGTAATCTTAGTATAAAGGTGTTGACGCGTGTTGCCACCAGCAATGCTGTGGTTGCGGTTGGTATATACCTGCATATCAAACTGCTTGCCCTTCTGTACCAATGTCTCGGCATATTCAGCAGCATTCTGGAAATGCACATTGTCGTCTGCCATACCATGAATCAACAGCAGGTTACCACTTAGCTTATCGGCACGTTCCATTGCTGACGCAGCCTTGTAGCCATCAGGGTTCTCCTGTGGAGTACGCATATATCGCTCGCCATAAACGGTATCGTAATAGTTCCAGTCGGTGACAGGAGCTACTGCTACACCTGCCTTGAACACAGGCGTTCCTTCGCTCATGCTCATCAGCGTCATATAGCCACCATAGCTCCATCCCCAGATGCCAATGTTACCTTTGTCAACATAAGGCTGCTGACCCATATACTCAGCCACCGCCACTTGGTCTTGTGCCTCTTTCACACCCAGGTTCTGATAAGTCTGCTTCTCAAAGTCAGCGCCTCTGCCACCGGTGCCTCGACCATCCACACACACTACTATGTATCCCTGTGAAGCCATGTAGGTTTCCCATGATACACTGAACTGGTCTTGTACTTGCTGTGAACCAGGACCGCTATACTGATACTGCAACACAGGATATTTCTGTGAAGCATCAAAGTTGGCAGGCTTCATCATCCAACCATTCAGCTGGGTGCCACGAGAAGTGGTGAAGCTAAAGAACTCCTTCTTAGGCATGTTGTATTGTGCCAATTTTTGCTTCAGTTCGGCATTGTCAATCAGGGTAGTCAATACCTTGCCGTTGTTATCGTTCAGGGTAATCACCGTAGGGGTGGTGAGGTTGGAATGACGATTCAGGTAATACTTCATGTTACTGCTGAAGAGTGCGTTGTTTACACCTGCCTGTTGTGAGAGTTTGGTCTTCTTGCCTTTCTTATCCACTTTATACACTGCCTTTCGCAATGGACTCTCCTCGTTGCTGGTAAAATAGAAGGTCTCGTCAGCAGGCGAGTAGCCCAAGAATTCCTTTACCTCGTAGTTGCCGGCTGTAACCTGCTTTACCAAGTTGCCCTGCAGGGTGTACCAATACAGATGATTGAAGCCACTCTTCTCGCTGGTAAATGTAAAGTTGTTGTCGTAGAAATGAATATCGTCCAGAACTTCCTCCTTAATATATGTATCACTTTCGTCACGCAGCACCAGTTTGCAGACAGTACTACGGGCATTGCCCATATACATATCCAGTCGGTTCTGATGGCGGTTCATGGTGATAATTGCCAACTGGTCGGGTTGCTTGGTGAAATAGATGCGAGGGATATAAGCACCTTCTTCCAGAGGCACTTGCATGGTGCGAGTTACCTTGCTCTGAATGTCGAAGGTACGCACCTCTACCTTGCTGTTGGCCTCGCCCGTCTTGGGATATTTATAGGTGTAGGCACCAGGATACTTGGCATATTCGTTATATTTGGGTGATGCACCAGCAAACAATGGAAATGAGTAGGTTGGCACTTTGCTTTCGTCATAGCGGATGAAAGCCAACATCTTGCTGTCGGCACTGAACTCCATCGCACGGCTCATTGAAAACTCCTCTTCATATACCCAGTCGGGTACACCATTGATGATGGCATTGCGTTGACCGTCTTCTGTTATCTGACTCTCGCTATTGCCAAAGAGCAACTTTACCAAGAAGATATTGTTGTCGCGCATGAAAGCCACCATTGAGCCATCGGGTGAGAAAACTGGAGCCTGTTGTGGTCCACCATCGGATAGACGTTCTACGGCATTTCGAATCTGACCTGAAGTATTGCGACGCAAACTATACAGGTAATATACTGCCTTGAACGATCGTCGATAGATTGACTCTGATTCTGTAGCAATGAGCAGTGTCTGACCATCAGGAGCATATTCATAACTGTCGAAGCGCTTGAAAGGGCAATCGCGTGCTGTAGCCACATCGAACAGCACCTCCACTTGCTGGCCTGTCTTAAATGAATACTTGATGACCTGTGTACGTTCCTGGTTCATCTGCGAATAGTGCTCGCCATCGCCAGGGATAGGGGTTACACCATAGATGTTACGAGGAGTAAACTCTCCTCTTAACACGTCGTTCAATTCAAGGTTTCTGCCCTGTGCCCATGCCATCACAGTGCACAGACACAACATAAAAGTAATGCCAATATGCTTCATAGTCTTAATTATTTCTTTATTTATTGTGACTACAAAGATAGTGCAAGCCGAACACAAAAGCAAATAAATTTATTTAATTTGATTTTGTTGAAGCGATGCGTATTTTATCAAAGATAGTGCGGTATCTTACACCAGATGATACTCCAATGCTTTACGAACCAATGAGGCTGTATTGTTGGCATGGAGCTTTTCACGAAGGTACTTTGTGTAGCTGTGTATGGTCTCAAAACCGAGACAGAGTTTGGAAGAGATTTCTTTCATGGTATATCCTTCCACGATCAGTTTCAGAATTTCCTTTTCCCGCAAGGTAAGTTTGATGGGCACGTTCTCAGGCTTTCCACATTGCTGCTTCGCCTCTTGACAGATGTAGGTTTCGCCTTTCATAACCAGCTTGATGCCCTCGGTAAACTCTTGTATGTCGGTAGTTTTAAGCATATAGCCATGTGCACCGTTGGAGAGGGCACGGTTGATAACGATAGCTTCGGTGTAAGAGGTGAGGATGATAATTTTCATAGATGGAACTGATTGCAAAAGTGAGGGAAGGGTGTCTATGCCGTCACCATCACTCAGTGCCACATCGAGCAAAAGCAGGTCGGGTTGAAGATCTCTGCATGCCACCAGGCAGTCGGCCAAGGTATGCACGCTGGCTAATACCTCTCCGAAAGGCTGTCCGTCTATGGTCATCTCTTCAATGATGCGGGCAATGCCTTCTGTCACTATCTGATGGTCGTCTGCAATGATAATCTTATACATAACTCATTCTTTTATTTCGATGTTCACTTCTGTTCCTTCGTCAGGCTTTGAGTAGATATCCAATTGTCCGTCAATAGCCTTTACACGTTGTTCTATGCTTTGCATACCAAACTTCAACGACTGTGTTTGCTCCGGCAAGCCCTTTCCATTGTCACTCACGTTAACGGCTGTGTAGCCCTCGTTCATGATGAGCTGCACGTAAATATTGCTGGCACCAGCATTCTTGGCAGCGTTGTTCACCAACTCGTGCACGATATAATAGATGGCCTCCTCCTTGGGCTTTGACAAACGATGTTCTTTCCCAACAAAAGTAAAGCTGACCGTAGGTACCGATTGGCAAAAATTACGGAGGGCTGTCTGCAATCCGTAACGCTTCAGCGAGTCGGGCATGAGATGGTGCGCCACGTTGCGCATTTCCATGACTGCCTCGTCTGTCAGCTTCAATGCATTGTCCTTGGCAATGGTGTCTTGGTGGTTCTTGGCAAACACTTCTAAGTTCAACTTGATGCCAGTGAGCAAGGCACCCATGCGATCGTGCAGGTCACGCCCTATACGTTCTCTTTCCTTGGTCTCTGCATCTATCCGCACCAATACCTCCTTATGTTGGTGACGTAGTTTGCGCCACCGTTCTACGAAGAAGAACAACACCACTACCAGTAGAAGAATCACCCCTGCTAAGATGGCGCCCCAAATGAACCAACGTTTTTCTTTTTTAAGTTGAGCTATCTCGGCTTCTTTTTGCAATGTTTGGTACTTTACCTCCATCTGCGAGATACCGTTTTGGTAGTGCTCTGTTGAGAAACGCTTCATGCTCTCATGTAGCTTGTGGATGTATGCAGTCGCCTTGTCTTTCTGGCTCATTTGGGTATATATCTCTGCCAACTGAACATAATTGCCAATGTCGTTGTAAGTCTCGTGCGGGTCAGCTTCTGTAGCTTTCAACGCATAGTTGGCAGCCTTATCCCATTCATGCTTTTCCATTGCCAACTGAGCCGCGGCACTATAAACAATTGACAATGTTTCGGAATCGGTGTCCTCATCCACCAATTCCAATGCCTCAGAGGCATAAGTCTCAGCTTGATGTAGGTCTTTATGCCCTTCCATCAGGTGCAATTTGGTCTTGCCTGCCAATGATTGCATATAGGCAGCTGGCTCTTCTTGCCTATGGTTAGAATAGTAGGTATAGCTTTTGTTGAGGGCCTCAGCAGCTTTATCGAAATTGTTATTAGCTATATAAATGCTGGCCAGTCCGTATTGAGGCAGTGTCATCATTAGTGAGTCGCCGCTTTCGGTTCCTTTTTCTACAGCCAGCAAGTAGTTACGTTCCGCTTCCACAGTGTTGCCCATACTCTGATACAGTTCGGCTATGTTGTGGTAGAGGATGGTCATGCTTTCCCGCCAATTGTATTTCTCAAAGATAGGCAAAGCCTTCTGGTAATATTCAATGGCGAGCAGCACATCATCTCGCATGTTATATACATTAGCGATGGAGCCATACAGCGATGACAGGTTATCGTCAATGTCTTTCTCCGAATAGCGGTGTTCCGAACGCATCGAATCGGTCACTGCCAATGCTTTGTCAAAATAGTCTAATGCCGTTTCATACTCATTCCTGCCGTATGCCTGTAAGCCCATGATACGAAAAGCATCTACCCTAAGGTTCATCGCCTTGGCAGGATAGGTTAACGCCAGCAACTTGCGAGCATTCTCTTCCGACTTTTTCCCGTCTATTTGCAAATAGCCCCACGCCAAGTCGCGATAGGCCCAAAGTAAATCATTTCCCCGTGGTGGAGTAGCACTTACCAAGGCCGTTTCAATAGAGTCAACATAGCGTCCTCGATGGTCGGCATACTGCGCCATCAGGGCTGTGGGCATCAATATGGACAGCACTCCAAGAATGAGATGGACAATATAAATGGCGTTATTCGATTCTCGTTTCATACCGCTAAGGTAATGCTTTTTGTCATTATATCCCTATGGTTTTTCCTCTTTTTGGAGTTGATAGCCGCAAAAACCCCCAATTGGGGGGTTGTGTGTTACCTATATATCAAATAATTTTGTAAACACGAATTTAATATAAAATACTATAGTTATGAAAAGATTACTGATGTTTTTGGCAGTGCTGGCATTGGCACTGAGCTATTCCCCCCAAGTAGATGCACAGGGATTCTTGAAGAATCTCGGTAAGAAAGTGGTAGAGAAAGCTAAGGAAAAAGCTGAGGAAAAGGTCCTAGAACAAGAGGACAAAGCTATTGATTCCGTGTTGAACGGAAAGTCGGAAGGAAAAGATGACTCCGAAGAGAAGGCTTCCAAGAAGGCAAATGCAAACGAGTCTGATAACATCATTGAAGCAGACCCTGCAGCTGTTACCTCATCAGACTTCAAGCGTGGCGAGGTGATCTTGTTTGAGGATGATGTTACTGCTGAAACAGTAGGTGAGTTCCCATCTAAATGGGATCTGTTGGATGGTAATGCCGAGGTGAAGTCGCTGGGTGGCGTAAAGGCAATTGAAGTGACCAATAATGGTGTTATTACGCCTTACATTAAAGAAGAAGGGGCCTATCTACCAGAGGAATTCACCATTGAGTATGAGTTCTATTATTGGACTGGTGGGAAGGATGATATCGGACTGAATGATATGAAGCTTTGTCTCGGTAATGATGCCGATCGTTCAAGTTGGTCAGGTAGTGGTGGCAGTAGGTGTGCTTTTGCATTGATACATGGAGTATATGATAGTGAGAATCATAGCTATGATTATAATAACGGAAGTGGAACCGATACCAGAAGTACAGGCTTTGATTATAAATTCAAGAAAGGGTGGAACAAAGTGGCTCTTTCGTTCAATAAACGTGCGTTGAAAGTATATTTAAACGGTCAGCGTGTTGTCAATCTGCCAAGAGTTCTGCAACCTACTTGGATGTCTTTCCAGGTGCCTTTCGAATATGAGAACCTGACTTTTATCCGCAATGTGGTGATTGCCAAAGGTGCCGTAGCTCTCTATGACCGTAACCAACAGAGCATGACAGCTGTAGAGAAGGCCATTGCAGAGACAGGAAAATTTGTTACCAACAACATCCTGTTTGAAACAGGCAAGGCAACGCTGAAGCCAGAGTCAATGGAGGAAATTCAGAAAGTGGCCGACTATATGAAGAAAAACCCGACGGCTCGCTTCGAAGTACAGGGACATACCGACAACCAGGGCTCTGACAAGATTAACGACCCCTTGAGCCAAGAACGTGCGGAAGCTGTGGTGAAGGCGCTCGAAGGTCAGGGTGTTGATCCTTTCAACCTGCGCCCGGTAGGCAAAGGCAGTCACGAACCAGTTGCCGACAACAGCACAGAGGCAGGTCGTGCACAGAACCGAAGGGTGGAGTTTATCAAGAGATAATCTATCAAAACCTGTGCGCTGCGTTTGTAACGTGGGTGCCAAACGTTGGTACGGGTGGTGCTAAGCCTTGGAACGACTGGTTCCAGGCTTTGGGACTGACGATACCAGACTTTGGAACTGGTAGTACACGACTTTAGGAAGAGTGGTACACAAAATCGAAACAAGTGGTGCCAAGCATAGGGACAACTATACGTAAGTTTTACGATAAATAAGAACGTTTTATGAAGAAACTAATTACCTTGATTGTAATGGCTTTGCTGTTCGTTCCCATTCAGCAAGCCGACGCACAGGGTTTCCTGAAGAAAGCCCTCAGCAAAGCTAAGGCTGCCATGTCTTCTCAAGCTACAGATGAGGAAGAGGAGGAAGAAGATGAGGCTCCTGCAAGGAGCAGTAAGTCATCTCGCAGCAACAGCGATGAGGATGATGGTGGCATGATGGCGGCATCTGCCAAAGACCAACTGCAACCCAAGCGTCAGAGTACTCTTACTTGGGATGAGGCTGTAGTGCCCAGTACGGCATCATCCGCCGAAGCACTGATGAAGGAATTGCCAGCTGTCCCTTCTGTAGCCCAGTTGATAGAACCTGATGAAGATGCGCAGATTCTCTATTATCGAGCTATCAAGAAGGTGGCGTTGCGTGCCGAGGAGCTGAATGAGGATGCCACCTGCGACGACGAATACACCAAACAGTGGCGAGATAAGGCTAACCAAATCTTAAAAGACTTAGGATTGTCGGATGCGGATATCAAGGCGCTTGAGAATGAGAATCTGTCGGATGCTGAGCGTGAACGCATCTCTCAAAAAATGGCGAAGGCTATGTTGGGAGATTTCGACATGAACTCTTTAGGGAACATGAATCCAGACAACTTGGACGGGAACGCCATGATGAGGCAGATGGTAACAAAGACGAATGCCATCTACGACAAGTATGATGCTCAGTTACGCAAGTATTCTGGCATAGGCGCTGCAGAGTATAAGAATGCCAATAATAAATCATTGACTGATCCTAAAGCAGCAGAGAAAGAAATGGATGCCCTCTCCAAACGTGCGACAGCTTATACCAGACAACATTCAGCTAACAATCCTCAGTTTGAAAAAGAGGCAAAGGCTTTCGGACAGCAACTAAGTGCTGAGTTGCAAGCTGCCAGCATGAATACATCACCAATGGCTGGGACGGGCAACCTAAACGACTTGGTGAACAATGCCAGAAATATGGCCAACAAAACAGCTGGTATCCAGCAGACACAACAGGCCATGATGGTATATGTAAATAACCTCAAGAACTTGATGCCAAACTCTGACCTGAAAGAAAGCGATGTTTCGTTTGCTGCTGCTGAACGTAAGAAAGTAGAGGATTTGAAGAAGCAGATTTACAAAACTGACGATGCTAGCGTTTATAATCCGTTGTACCTGCAAGCGCTGGAACTGATTAAGACTTATCGCCAACGTGTCGCCAAAATTTGGCACGATGATCTGGTAAGTCGTGTAGATCAGCTCAAGCAAAATCTTCCAGAAGCCATCAGTCTGCAACGTCAAGCCATCAAGGACGAACTGATACCGGAGTGTGCCCTTTGGCGTGTGCCTTTGAATTTGGTGATTCAAGCAACCGATGTGTTAGGTGATGCCTACGCAGAGTTCCCCAGTGACTATCCTCCAATGTATAACGAAGAGGTAGTAGGTTCGATAACATTGGGTCCTGGCCAAGGAACATTTACCTACGCAGAATCGAGAGTAGCGAGTAGTTTGGATGATGCTTTGTCAGGTAAAGGCATCTATAGGATAGATGGCGATATTTTCTATGAATGGAAAAATGGTCGATGGGAGGCTATTGACAACGAGGCGGCTAATAAAGAGATGAAGACGGTAAATAAACCTGAGAGTGCATCATGGAAGTCGCAGGACGGCAAACGAGAGGTGCGTTTCAATGCTGATGGTGGTTTTATCAGTCTGCCTGAGGGCGATGAAGTGTCACCCATCGCTTGGGTAAAGAATGGCAACTCAATTATATGGGTTGACTATGTAATATCCGAAAGTCAAGCCGGTGGTGAAAGCCTGCAGATTAAGAAATGTACTTACAAGCTGTAATAGATGGCAACTGAGCGCAAGTTCTGGAAACGTATGGCGGTTGTACTCATCGTGGGTGCAACCGCTTTTTCCTCCATTGATACTGCCCAGGCAAGTCTGAAACAAGAAGTGGAACCTGCTTTATCCCAAGCATGGAAGGAGGCAAGCCAGTATGCCGACAGTCGCCATGAGGCGTGGAACGAAATTTGGACAGCCTTTGATGTACCTGCAGATGTGGCAGAGGCAATCGTGTTTCCTGAGATGTTACGCTATTCGATATGGCAAGATCAGTTGGAAACCTCGGCGGTGAAAGGTACTTATGTTTCAATGGGCAGTCAAGGCTTTGACTTCAGTATCGGTCGCTTCCAGATGAAACCCTCGTTCGTGGAACGCCTGGAGAGACGGTGGATGATGAGTGCCTTCCCCTCACAATATGATGCTTATTTCGATACCGATAACACCAGGATGGCACGTAGGGTACGCTTGAGCCGTATTGAGGATGAAATCTGGCAATGCGTGTATGTGGCCATGTTCATCAAACTTACCTATTTAGACTATCAGGGGTTGTCAGCTTTGCCGATAAAAGAGCAAGTGAGGTTAGTGGCAACGGCGTATAATCGAGGAGCCATATCAAGCGTTTCAGGCGGTGGAGATATAGAGAAACTTCGCCAGTGGGCGAGTCAGCGCTTCTACCATTTTTCCCTATTACCCACAAAAGACGTACAGCGGTACGTTTATGCCGATTTAGCCAACCAGAGGTTCGAACAAGCAAAAAAACAGCTGAAAAATGATGAGTAAAACGAATATTTTTCATATTTTTGCAAGTTAGAACTTTAAAAGACATAATATGAAAGATATCTCTCTGCTGAAAGGCAAGATTCATTACGTAGGAGTGAACGATCGCAAGACCCATCTGTTTGAGGGTATGTGGCCCATCCCCTATGGTGTATCCTATAACTCATATCTTGTTGTCGATGAGAAAGTGGCGCTGGTTGATACCGTAGAAATTGGCTATTTCGACATTTTCTTGCAGAACATCAAGTCCATTTTAGGTGACAGACCTATTGACTACCTGATCGTGAACCACATGGAGCCCGACCACTCCAGTTCGATTGCCTTGATTAAGCAATATTATCCCCATGTTACTTTAGTGGGCAATGTCAAGACTTTTGGCATGATTGATGGCTACTATGGCGTAGAAACTCAGCGTCTCGTTGTGAAGGAGGGTGATACCCTTGACCTGGGGCATCATAAGCTGTCATTTTATATGGCACCAATGGTACACTGGCCCGAGGTGATGGTTACCTATGATGCTACTGAGCAGGTGCTCTTCTCAGCTGATGCCTTCGGTACTTATGGCACAGTGGATGGCGGTCCGATAGACACGCAGATCAACCTCGACAAGTATTGGGACGAGATGGTGCGATACTATGCCAACATCGTGGGCAAGTATGGCACTCCCGTACAGAAAGCATTGCAGAAGTTAGGCGCTTTGCCTATCCAGATGATTTGTTCCACTCATGGTCCTGTGTGGACGGAGAATATCAGTAAGGTGATTGGTATATACGACCGTCTGAGTCGTTACGATGCCGACAAGGGTGCGGTGATTGTCTATGGCAGCATGTACGGACATACCGAACAGATGGCTGAGCTCATAGCCAAGCAACTTACAGCTAATGGCGTGAAAAACGTGGTGATGCACAATGTCAGCAAGAGTCATTCGTCATATATTCTGGCAGATATCTTCAAGTATAACGGACTGATTATCGGTAGTCCGACCTATAATACCCAGCTCTATCCTGAGGTGGAGGCTATCTTAGGCAAGATTCTGATGCGCGACATAAAGGGCCGTTGCCTGGGTTGGTTCGGCTCTTTCAGCTGGGCAGGCAAGGCAGTTGGGCTGCTGGGTGAGTTTGCCGAGAAGAGCCATTTTACACTGGTAGGTGAGCCTGTGGAGATGAAGCAGGGCATGCTGGCAGATGTCACAGCTCAGTGCGAGGCATTGGCAGATGCCATGGCGAAAGCGATAGATATTTGAAACGAATTATAATTTTTAATTAGAAGAAAAAATGAGAGTAATTATTGAACCGAACTATCAGTTGGTATCCAAGTGGGCTGCCAACTATGTGGCTTCAAAGATCAATGCCGCTAAACCAACGGCAGAGAAGCCTTTTGTCCTGGGCTGTCCTACTGGTTCTTCACCACTGGGAATGTATCACGAATTGATTGAACTGAACAAACAAGGTAAAGTTTCTTTTGAGAACGTAGTCACTTTCAACATGGACGAGTATGTTGGTTTGCCAAAGGATCATCCAGAAAGCTACTACAGTTTTATGTGGAACAATTTCTTCGGACACATCAATATCAAGGCTGAGAATACCAATATCCTCAATGGCAACGCTCCTGACCTGGAGGCTGAGTGCGCTCGCTTCGAGGCCAAGATCAAGGCTTACGGTGGTGTTGACCTCTTCATGGGTGGCATTGGTCCTGACGGACACATCGCTTTCAACGAACCAGGATCATCACTGACATCTCGTACTCGTCAGAAGACCCTGACTACCGATACCATCATCGCCAACTCACGTTTCTTCGAGAACGACGTGAACAAGGTGCCTAAGACAGCTCTTACCGTAGGTGTAGGTACTGTGATGGATGCCAAGGAAGTGATGATTATCGTCAATGGCCACAACAAAGCTCGCGCTTTGCAGCATGCCGTTGAGGGTGGTGTAACCCACATGTGGACAGTGAGCGCTCTGCAGATGCATCCAAAGGGCATCATAGTGTGCGATGACGCAGCTTGCGAGGAACTGAAAGTAGGTACTTACCGTTACTTCAAGGATATTGAAGCAGGCAACCTGTTGTGATTAAGGCATTGTTCTTCGATATAGACGGGACACTGGTGAGTTTCAAGACTCACCAAATACCCGTTTCTACCGTGTCTGCCATTGCGGAGGCGAAAGCCCGCGGTGTGCAGATTTTTATTTCTACGGGGCGACCCAAGATTATCATTAACAATGTCCAAGCGTTGGAGGAACGTAACCTCATTGATGGTTACATCACCATGAACGGAGGTTATTGCTTTGCTGGCGACACCGTCATCAGCAAGCACCCTATCTCACACCGCAGTATAGAAACCATCACCCGTTATGCTGCCGAGCGTGGCATTCCCAATTTGATAGTAGGGGAGCACAATATGGTGATTTGCGATAGCGGAGAAATCTTTGAAGATTTATTTTACCGTCAGTTAAAGGTGGGTGTGCAGCTTGAAGAGAAGACAGTGGCTGAGGCCATTGCCGAGGGCAAGGACATCATTCAGCTCACCACCTTTGTGAATGAGAAGCAGGAAGCCGAACTGCAACCATTAGTGCCCGATTGCGAGATGGGACGCTGGCACCCTGCCTTTGTGGATATTACCACCAAAGGATGCACCAAGCAACAGGGCATAGATGAGATTATCCGTCACTTTGGCATCAGTCTCGAGGAAACGATGACTTTTGGTGATGGGGGCAATGACATATCCATGATACAACATGCTGCTATTGGTGTGGCCATGGGCAACGCCCTCGACAGTGTGAAAGCTGTGGCTGACTATATTACTGATTCCGTTGACGAGGATGGCATTGCGAATGCCTTGAAACATTTTGGAGTAATAGGATAGAATCATGATACTGAAACTCTATGAAAAGAACAACAACCCTGCTGATATACAGCAGGTGGTAGATGTACTCAACGACAGTGGCATCATCATCATGCCCACCGATACCAAGTACGCTTTGGCTTGTAATGCCTTGAAAGAGCGTGCAGTGGAGCAGGTGTGCCGTTTGAAGGACATCGACCCGCGTAAGAACCACCTTTCGGTGATTTGCTACGACATGAGTACCATCAGCGAATATGCCAAGGTGGACAACAACTCGTTCAAGTTGATGAAGCGCAACCTCCCTGGGCCATTTACCTTCATCCTCAACGCCACGAGTCGCTTGCCCCGCATCTTCCGCAACCGTAAGGAGGTGGGCTTCCGCATGCCCGACAATGCCATCGTGCGTGAGATATGCAGTGTGCTCGATGCCCCGTTGATGGTGGCATCGGTGCCGTTTAGCGATGATGAGGTGGATTACCTGATCAATCCTGAACTGATGGACGAGCGTTTGGGCAATCAGGTAGATATCGTCATCGATGGAGGCTTTGGTGATACCGTAGGCTCTGCTGTCATCGACTGTACCACGGGCGAACCCGAGGTGTTGCGTGAGGGCCCCAAAGAATTAGATTTCGGTTAAAATACGAAAAAATAAAGATATGAAAGTAAAGTGTTTGTTTCTGGCACTCCTGACAGCTGTGGGTGCCGTTGCCCAGGAAAATCCCCTGTGGATGCGTCATAACGCCATCTCTCCCGATGGCAACGTCATCGCCTTCTCCTATAAAGGTGATATCTTTACCGTACCCGTGGGCGGTGGCAAGGCAACCCAGCTTACCACCAATGCAGCTCAAGACTCCTATCCTGTGTGGAGCCCCGACAGCAAGCAGATTGTCTTTGCTTCTGCCCGTGAGGGGAGCTACGACCTCTATATCATGAGTCGTGATGGTGGTACCCCTCGTCGCCTCACTACCCACTCGGGCAATGAGTTGCCTATGGCGTTCTTGGATGCCAACACTGTTCTGTTCCAGGCGAACCTGATGCCTGATGCCGAGTCGGTCATCTTCCCCCAACGCTACCAGCAGGTCTATACGGTAAGCACTCAGGGTGGACGCCCTCATCTGTTCTCATCAGTGACGTTGGAAGATGTCAATGTGGGCAAGAATGGTGTGTTGCTCTATCACGACAGAAAAGGTATGGAAGACCAATGGCGCAAGCACCACGAATCGTCAGTGACACGTGATGTGTGGATGGCAACCCCCAAGGGCAAGGCATATGAATACAAGCAGCTCACCACCTATTATGGCGAAGACCGCAACCCAGTGTGGGCACCCGACGGTCAGTCGTTCTACTACCTGAGCGAGCAGAAAGGCACGTTCAACGTGTTTAAGCGTGGCATCAACGATAGCAACGATGTACAGCTTACCGCCATGAAGGATCATCCTGTGCGTTTTCTCAGTGTGGCTAATAACGGTACCCTGTGCTTCGGCTATAATGGCGAACTCTATACTTTGAAAGAAGGCGCTCAGCCTCAGAAGGTGAATGTCACCGTAGTGACCGACCGCAACGACAAAGACCTGATCCGTCAGGTGCAGAGTCGTGGGGCAAACGATGTGGCTGTATCACCCAATGGCAAGGAAGTAGCCTTCATCATGCACGGCGATGTGTATGTGACCTCTGTAGAGTACAACACCACCAAACGCATCACCGACACCCCACAGCAAGAGCGAGGCATCGACTTCGCCCCCGATGGTCGTGCATTGGTCTATGCAGCCGAGCGCGATGGCTATTGGCAAATCTATCAGGCCAAGTTAGGCAAGGCCGACGAGAAACTCTTCACCTATGCCACCGACATCCAGGAAGAGCGCCTCACCAATACCAAGATCACCTCTTTCCAACCCTACTACAGCCCTGATGGCAAGAAAGTAGCATTCTTGGAGAACCGCACCACCTTGCGCGTCATCGACCTCGCCACCAAGAAAGTCGTCACCGCTATGGACGGCAAGTACGAATACAGCTACAGCGATGGCGACCAGTGGTTCCAGTGGAGCCCCGACAGTCGCTGGTTGCTCACCAACTACATCGGCTATGGCGGTTGGAACAACAAAGATGTAGCCCTGGTCAATGCCTCAGGCAATGGCGAGATCCACAACCTCACCCAGAGCGGTTACAACGATGTAAGTGCCAAGTGGGTACTGGATGGCAAAGCAATGATTTTTGCCTCCGACCGCGCCGGCTATCGCAGTCATGGCAGCTGGGGTGCAGAAGACGATGTCTATATCATGTTCTTCGACCTCGATGCTTACGAGCAGTTCCGTCAAACCAAGGAAGAGACCGCCCTGCGTGAAGAAGCCGAGAAAGACAAAGAGAAAGACAAAGACGACAAGGCAGCAGATAAGAAAGATGCCAAAGACGCCAAATCAAAAGACAAAAGTGATGCAGAAAAGAAAGAAGTGGAACCTTTGCAGTTCGACCTCGACAACTGCAAGGACCGTGTGATACGCCTCACCGTCAACTCATCTCATTTGGCAGATGCTGTGCTCAATACCAAGGGCGACAAGCTCTATTACACCGCTTCGTTCGAAGCAGGAGCCGACCTCTGGATACACGACCTCAAGGAAGGCAGTACCTCCATCGTGCTGAAGAACGTAGGCCGTTCCGAACTCGTTCCCGATAAAGACTTCAAGAAACTCTACCTCGCTATCCAAGGCGGCATCAAAGAGGTGGACCTCGACAAGAAGAGCAGCAAGAACCTCGACTTCGAGGCCAACTTCAACTACCGCCCTGCTGACGAACGCGCTTACCTGTTCGACCATATCTGGCAGCAAGTGTTAGATAAATTCTACGATGTCAACCTCCATAAAACCGACTGGAACAAGATGCGCGACAACTATCGCCGCTTCTTGCCATACATCAACAACAACTACGACTTTGCCGAGATGACCAGCGAGATGTTGGGCGAGCTCAACGCATCGCACACAGGAACACGCTACAGCCCTGCAGGTCCGCAGCTCACCACCGCTTCGTTAGGCCTGTTCTACGACTGGAGCTATACCGGCGATGGCCTCAAGGTGAAAGAAGTCGTTGCCAAAGGCCCGTTTGCCGTAAAGAAGACCGATGTAGGCGAGGGCAGTATCATTGAGAAGATCGACGGTCAGTCCATTGGCAAGGACACCGACTACTATCCTATGCTCGATGGTAAAGCCGGCAAGCCAGTACGCGTGAGCGTCTATAACCCAAGCACCGGCAAACGCTTCGATGTGACCGTGAAGCCCGTATCCGCTTCCGAACTCACCGACCTGCTCTACAAGCGTTGGGTAGATCGCAACAAGAAATTGGTCGAGAAACTCTCCGGTGGCAAGGTAGCCTACGTGCATGTGCGTGCGATGGACAGCCCGAGCTTCCGTCAGGTATATGCCGACATCCTCTCCGACGAGAACCGTCAGAAACAAGCCGTCATCGTCGATGAGCGCAACAACGGCGGTGGTTGGTTGCACGACGACCTCTGCACCCTGCTCGCAGGCAAGGAATACCAGCACTTCGTGCCACGCAACCAATACATCGGCTACGATCCCTATAACAAGTGGACCAAGCCCTCTTGCGTACTCATCTGCGAGAACGACTATAGCAATGGTCACGGCTTCCCCTGGGTTTATAAGACCTTGGGCATCGGCAAGCTCATCGGCTCGCCCGTAGCAGGCACCATGACCGCCGTTTGGTGGGAGACACTGATGGACAACACCCTCGTCTTTGGCATCCCACAAGTAGGATGTGTCGATATGAATGGCGTCTATCAGGAGAATACCGAGCTGAAGCCCGACATCACCGTCTATAACACCCCAGAAGATGTGATGAATGGCTACGACCGCCAATTGGAAACCGCTGTAAAAGAAATGATGAAACAAGTAAAATGAAAAGAACTGCTATAATTTTGTTATACTGCCCTGACAGACCAGGCATCATCTCCGATGTCACCAACTTCATCACCGTCAACCAGGGCAACATCATCTACCTCGACCAGTATGTCGATAGGGTAGAGAACGTATTCTTCATGCGAATAGAGTGGCAACTCGAGAAATTTGCCATCCCCGAAGAGAAGATAGAAGACTATTTCAACACCCTCTATGGTCAGAAGTACCAGATGCATTTCCGCCTGTATTTCTCCGACCAGAAACCCCGTATGGCCATCTTCGTATCCAAGATGTCACACTGCCTCTACGACCTGTTGGCCCGCTATAGTGCCGGCGAGTGGGATGTGGAGATACCCCTCATCATCAGCAACCACGAAGACATGCGCCCTGTGGCCAAGCAGTTTGGCATACCATACTACTGCTTGCCCATCACCAAAGACAACAAGGCCAAGCAAGAAGAGATAGAAATGCAGCTGTTGCGCGACAATGGCGTCACCTTCATCGTACTGGCCCGATACATGCAAGTCATCTCAGAAGATATGATTGAGCACTACCGTCATAAGATCATCAACATCCATCACTCGTTCTTGCCCGCCTTCATAGGTGCCAAGCCCTATCATGCAGCCTTCGAGCGTGGTGTCAAGATCATTGGTGCTACCGCCCACTACATCACCACCGAGCTGGATGCTGGTCCTATCATCGAGCAGGATGTGGTGCGTGTCACCCATAAGGACAGCATTGAAACGCTGGTCAACAAGGGCAAGGACCTCGAGAAGATTGTCCTCTCACGTGCCGTTCAGAAGCACATTGAGCGCAAGATTCTTACCTTCAAGAACAAGACGGTGATCTTTAACTAAGTGTTTAGGGGAATGACAGCCCATATCAAACGAGAACCGTTCTCACATTGGATGAGAACGGTTCTCGTTGTTTTTGAGCTACGTCAGAGATAGATGGGTTGTGCCAAAGGAAACAAGCGATTTACAACATTTTTTCGATGTCGGCCATTAGGTCTTGAGGCTCTGTAGTCGGTTCGAAGCGAACGACCTTTTTGCCATCACTGGAAATGAGGAACTTGGTAAAGTTCCACTTGATGTCGGGATTTGAGGCATAGTCGGGATCCTGCTTCAACATCATCTCGTCCATAAGTTTACCCAACTTGTGTTCGGGGTTAAAGCCTGCGAAACCTGCCTGACTCTTCAGCCACTGGAAGATGGGGTGGGCATTTTCACCATTGACCTCAATCTTCGACATAAGGGGAAAAGTAACACCGTGGTTCTTACGGCAGAACTCCTCTATCTCCTCGTCGGTGCCAGGTTCTTGATGACCGAACTGGTCGCAAGGGAAACCAATGACAACCAGTCCTTTATCCTTGTACTTCTCATAGAGCCACTGCAGACCGTCGTACTGTGGAGTGAAGCCACATTTCGAGGCGGTGTTGACGATAAGTAATACCTTGCCTTTGTAGTCGGCAAAATTCACCTCATTGCCTTGATTGGAAATGGCTGAATACGCATAAATTGTATTTTCGTTGCTAGAAGTGCATGACAACAGACAAATGACAGTTGCCAACATAGTTAGGAAACGTCTCATAATACTTTTCTTGTTCATAATGATTTTCTATTTTGAGTGAATGATGTTTTTTCTGCTACAAAGATACGTTTTTTTTTGTATGCCATTGCATTCTCAAGCAGCATTTAGTGGTATCTGCTTTAAAATAGTGTTGTAAAGCAAGTTTTTGTGCTAAAAATTTGGCGATGTGGTATATTGTCTCTATATTTACAAATTAATTAGAAAGATACTCTTAAAGATGAAAGCAGAAAACAAAGATAATAAGAAGGCTAAGAACAAGATACAACAGGAGCAACCGCTTGGAAAAGTGGCGGCTATCAAGGCTTTTTTTAAGAGTGAGACCTTGCATTTCATCTTGGGTCTGGCCATTGCACTGATGGCGGCATTTGCCCTTGTGTCATTCGGTTCGTTCTTCCTCTATGGTGCGGCTGACCAAAGTGTGATTGATAATAATACCTCTGAACAGCTACTGGCTGGTGAGGGCGATGTGCAAAATATGGGTGCCATTCGTGGGGCGCAGTTGGCCGACTACTTCATTAACCAACAATTTGGTGCACCATCTATCTTTATGGTGATCTTCTTCCTCGTGATGGGCTTGAAGCTGATGCGCGTGGTGAAGGTAAGACTGTGGAAATGGTTCATAGGGTGTACATTGCTGATGGTATGGTTTTCTGTATTCTTTGGCTTCTTGTTCAAAGGTATGTATGAGGACACATTCTTCTACCTCGGTGGCTTGCACGGCTTTAATGTGAGCAGTTGGCTGGAGAGTCAGGTGGGCGTGCCTGGGGTACTGATGATATTGTTCTTCACGGCCGTATGTCTGTTGGCTTACCTTAGTACGCAAACCATCATCTGGTTGCGTAAACTGCTGGGCTTCGGCTATCTGAAACGTAAGAAGAAAGAGAAACCTGCGGATGAGGCAGAAGATACACCATTAGAAGAGGAACAGCCTATGACTGTTGACCTGACAGACAAGGTGGTAGAAGATGCAAAACCTGCGGAAATAGATCTGGGTGGTCCTGATGATGACAACTTCGTGGTACTGAACCCCGCTGCTGAGGCCACTCGTGAAGATGATATGGAATTGTTTGAGGAGGAGCCTGAGGATGGTCAGGAGGACGAAAAGGAGGATGGCTCAGATCCTGATTTCGATGTGGATGTTCCTGAAGATGAGGAGATGGTGGAGCTGGAGCCTTATAACCCAAGATTGGACTTGTCGCACTATAAGTTCCCGACGCTGGACTTGATGAAGCACTTTGACAATGATGGTCCGAGTGTGGATATGGAGGAGCAGCAGGAGAACAAGAACCGCATTGTGGAGGTGTTGCGTAGCTTCGGCATCGAGATAAAGACGATTACGGCAACGGTGGGTCCTACGATCACGTTGTATGAGCTGACTTTGGCCGAGGGTATTCGTATCGCTAAGGTGCGTAATCTGGAAGATGATATTGCTTTGCAGTTGGCTGCATTGGGTATTCGTATCATCGCTCCTATTCCTGGCAAGGGAACTATCGGTATTGAGGTGCCGAACAAGACGCCAAGGGTGGTGTCTGGCCAGAGTGTGGTTGGCAGTAAGGCGTTCCAGGAGAGCAAGGCCGATCTGCCAATGGTGCTGGGTAAGACCATCAGCAACGAACCGTTCGTGATTGACTTGGCCAAGATGCCACACATGCTGGTGGCTGGTGCTACAGGTCAGGGAAAGTCGGTGGGACTTAATGCTATGATAGCTTCGCTGCTGTATAAGAAGCATCCTGCAGAACTGAAGCTGGTGCTGGTGGATCCTAAGAAGGTGGAGTTTAGCGTGTATAGCGAACTTGACCATCATTTCCTGGCGCAACTGGAAGATGCCAAAGAGCCTGTGGTGACGGATGTGAAGAAGGTGGTGCGTACGCTTAACTCGCTGTGTGCTGAGATGGATGCCCGCTATGACTTGCTGAAGATGGCCAAGGTGCGCAATATCAAAGAATATAACGAACGATTCAATAGTCGCCGTCTGAATCCTAACCATGGGCATCGTTTCTTGCCGTATATCGTGGTGGTGATTGATGAGTTTGGTGACTTGATCATGACGGCTGGTAAGGAAGTGGAGTTGCCTATTGCACGTATCGCACAGTTGGCTCGTGCTGTGGGAATCCACATGATTATCGCTACCCAGCGACCAACTACCAATATCATTACTGGTACCATCAAGGCGAACTTCCCTGCACGAATAGCTTTCCGTGTGGCTGCTATGATTGACTCGCGTACTATCCTTGATCGTCCGGGTGCCAACCAGTTGATTGGTAAGGGTGATATGCTGTTCCTGCAAGGCAACGACCCAGTGCGTGTACAGTGTGCATTTATCGATACGCCTGAGATAGAGAATATTGTGAAGTTTATTGCCGAGCAACAAGGCTATACCACGCCGTTCTACCTGCCAGAGGTGGCGGATGATACCGACTCAGAAGGTGGTGGTGCCGATGTGGATATGGATAAGCTCGACTCTCTGTTCGAGGATGCTGCCCGTTTGTTGGTGATTCATCAGCAAGGGTCAACGTCGTTGATACAACGTAAGTTCTCTATAGGTTATAATCGTGCCGGACGATTGATGGACCAGTTAGAGAAAGCGGGCATCGTGGGTCCTGCTATGGGCAGTAAGCCGCGTGATGTACTGTGTGTGGATGAAATGGCGTTGGAGGAGAAGCTTGCCAATATTAGGAATTGAGAATTGAAAATTGAAAATTAGACTATTCATATTATTGCTGCTTGGCCACTTGGTTGCTTTTGGCCAAACGCCTAAGGAGTTGTTGGATGAGGTGTTGCAAAAGGCCTTTGCCGAGGGGCGTGTGGAGATAGACTTTACAGTGTTTATGGATGATCAACAATCGCAAGGACATATCTCTGTGCAGGGCAAGCAATTTGTGTTGGACACACCAGGCATGAAGACATGGTTTGATGGCAAGACGCAATGGACTTTGGTGGAGGAGAACGAGGAGGTGAGTGTGTCTGAGCCTACCAACGAGGAGTTGCAAGCGCTGAATCCTTACGCATGGATGTCGCTCTATCAGCAGGGCTACGAACTGAAGTTCGGCGAGACGGGGGTGCCTGATGTAAGGAAGGTGATCATGACGACCACCATCCCTCGCGAAGAGATGCAAAGCATCGTATTGTTGATTCATAAGATAAAACTCTATCCTGTGCGTCTTAGTATGGCTAGTCGTGGTGGTTTAGATGTGGTGGTGATAGATATCAATAAGTATGAGGTGAAAAAACGTCCTCTTCCTGCTACTGCTTTTGTGTTTGACAGGAGTCAGTACCCTGGTGTGGAGGTTATCGACTTGAGGTGAAGAAATTAAATCATTAAAATATGGAAACAGAAAAAGTAAGATTGCTGATTATCGGTTCGGGGCCTGCAGGCTACACAGCTGCTATCTATGCATCGCGTGCCAACCTTCAGCCTGTACTGTATGCTGGTTTGCAACCAGGTGGTCAGCTTACGACAACTACGGAAGTTGAGAATTTTCCAGGTTATCCTCAAGGGGTAGATGGCAACCAGCTGATGGAAGACTTGCGTCAGCAAGCAGAACGCTTTGGCGCCGACCTTCGTCAAGGTGTGGCTACTAAGGCCGACTTAAGTCAGCGTCCGTTTAAGATTACCATTGACGACGAAAAGGAGATTGAGGCAGAGACACTGATTATTGCTACAGGTGCTGCTGCCAAGTATTTGGGCCTAGAGGATGAAAAGAAATATGCCGGTATGGGTGTGAGTGCTTGTGCCACTTGCGATGGTTTCTTCTACCGTAAGAAAGTGGTAGCTGTGGTAGGTGGTGGCGATACCGCTTGCGAGGAGGCTACTTATCTGGCTGGCTTGGCTGCAAAGGTGTATCTGATTGTTCGCAAGCCTTTCCTTCGTGCTTCGAAGATTATGCAGGAGCGTGTGATGAACCATCCGAAAATTGAGGTGCTGTTCGAGCACAATGCTGAAGGTCTCTTTGGTGACAACGGTGTGGAAGGTGTTCACTTGGTGCATCGCAGGGGTGAGGCTGATGAGCGTCATTATGACTTGCCTATCGATGGTTTCTTCCTGGCTATTGGGCATAAACCTAGTTCTGACATCTTCAAGGACTATGTGGAGACGGATGCAGCTGGTTATATCGTAACCGAGGGAAGCAGTCCGAGGACGAATGTTCCTGGTGTGTTTGCTGCCGGTGATGTGGCAGACCCTCACTATCGTCAGGCTATTACAGCTGCGGGTAGTGGTTGTAAGGCGGCTATTGAAGCAGAAAGATTCTTATTAAACGCATAGGACAATGGTGAAGATTAATATTTCGGATTTGAATATCCCCGAGTTGATTTCGGATCTTTGGACGCCATTGACTCTTGAGCAACGTGAACGTCTAGCTGGTAGTTTTACGCTGCAGACTTATAAGAAGAACGAAATAGTGCATAGTGAAGATGAAACGCCCACTCACCTGTACTGCTTGCTGAAAGGCAAGGTGAAAGTGTTTAGGGAAGGTGTAGGTGGCAGAAGTCAGATTGTGCGCATGATCAAGCCTGTGGAGTACTTTGGCTTCCGTGCTTACTTTGCCAACGAGACCTATGTCAATGCAGCCGCTGCCGTTGAGTCTTCTGTAGTATGTCTGATACCTTTGTCGCTCATTGATGAACTGGTGAAAGAGAATATCCGTCTGGCTTGTTTTTTTATCCGCAACCTGTCGGCTTCATTGGGTGTGGCCGATCGTCGCACAGTGAACCTGACGCAAAAGCATATTCGTGGCCGATTGGCTGAATCACTATTGTTCCTGAAGGAGAGCTATGGGTTGGAAGAAGACAACTCTACGCTGAGTATCTATCTTTCGCGTGAGGATTTGGCCAACCTTTCGAATATGACTACCTCGAACGCTATCCGTACCTTGTCGCAATTCGCTTCGGAAAAACTGATTGCCATTGATGGGCGCAAGATCAAGATTATCGATGAGGAAAAATTAAAGAAGATCTCTAAAATCGGATAAAGAATAATCCCCGTCCGTTGGGCGGGGATTATTCTTATTTGGTAAATAACAACTCACGATATTTTGGCAAAGGCCATATCTCATCGTCAATCTCCATCTCGAGTTTGTCGATGTGCTCACGGATTTCCTCCAGGTAAGGCTTCACTTCTTGCTCATAAGCAAATGCACGTTCCTGGTAGTTCTCCATGTGATTGGCTTTCTTGCGAGCCTCTGTCATTTCCTTCACCAGTCTTTTGATTTCTGTTATACGGAAAGAAATTTCACGAATCAGTTCCTTGCGGTCGGCACTCTGTGTCTCATATTCTGCATCATCAAACACTTCACGCAAGCCACGCACATTCTCTAAGAGTCGGTTTTGGTAAGTAACAGCTATAGGTACAATATGGTTGATGGCCAAGTCGCCCAAGACACGGCTTTCAATCTGTACTTTCTTGGTGAATTTCTCTAACTCTACTTCCAGACGACTTGCCAATTCGGTCTCGTTGAAAATATGTTCGCCAATCAAGACAGCCCTCGACTGTTTGCTCTCATAATGCATCAAGGCCTCAGGCACGTTATTGATCATACTTAAGCCTCTCTTGGCAGCTTCCTTCTTCCATTCTTCAGAGTAACCATCACCTTCAAAATGAATAGGAGCAGATTCGATGATTGCCTCTTTCAGTGCGTGGAACAAGGCTTCTGTCTTGCTCATACCTTCTTCCATATAACTGTCGATGGTGGCCCTGAACTCCTGTAACTGGTTGGCCATAGCAGCATTGATGGCTATCATAGCACCTGCATTGTTGGCTGAAGAACCTACGGCACGGAACTCAAAGCGGTTGCCCGTAAAGGCAAATGGAGAGGTGCGGTTACGGTCGGTGGTATCCAATAATATCTCAGGAATACGGTCGATACCCAATTTCAAGGTCAGGTTTTCTGCCTTGTCACTTTTGCTGCTATAGTCTTGTTTAACAAACTCATCCAATACAGCCGTCAGCTGTTTGCCCAAGAAGATAGACAAGATGACAGGAGGTGCCTCGTTTGCGCCCAGTCGATAGCAGTTGGTGGCACTCATGATGGAAGCCCTCAATAGATTTTGGTTCTTATAAACCATCATCAGCACGTTCACCAGGAAGGTGAGGAACAACATATTGCCCTGTGGGTTTTTACCTGGGGCAAACAGGTTGATGCCCGTATCGGTGCAGAGCGACCAGTTATTGTGCTTACCTGAACCATTTACGCCATTGAAAGGCTTTTCGTGCAGCAATACGGCAAAGTTATGCTTACCTGCGATGCGCTTCATCAGATCCATCACCACTTGGTTGTGGTCGTTGGCGAGGTTGACATTTTCAAAGATAGGAGCCAACTCAAACTGGTTGGGTGCAGCTTCGTTATGTCTGGTCTTTACAGGGATGCCCAACTTGTAGCACTCAATCTCTACTTCTTTCATGAAAGCAGTGACACGGGCAGGGATGGAGCCGAAATAGTGGTCGTCTAACTGTTGGTCTTTAGCTGATGAGTGTCCCATCAGTGTACGACCCGTCAGACAAAGGTCAGGGCGTGCATTATACAAAGCGAGATCCACTAGGAAATACTCCTGCTCCCAACCTAGGTTGGCATGTACACGTTTAACCTTTGTGTCAAAAAACTTGCATACAGAGGTAGCTGCTTTATCCACAGCAGCCAACGCTTTCAGCAAAGGAGTCTTGTAATCCAAAGCTTCACCTGTATAAGAGATGAAGATGGTAGGAATACAGAGCGTATCGTCCACCACAAAGGCAGGAGAAGAAACGTCCCAAGCTGTGTAGCCACGAGCTTCGAAGGTGTTGCGTATGCCACCACTGGGGAAAGATGAGGCATCAGGCTCCTGTTGGATAAGCAGCTTGCCTGAGAAGCGCTCTATTACATCGCCATTTTTGTCGAAATCAATAAAACCGTCATGCTTCTCAGCTGTACCGTCAGTCAATGGCTGGAACCAGTGGGTATAGTGTGTCACATTGAGGGTTTTTGCCCAGCTCTTCATTCCATTGGCAATCTGGTCGGCTGTTTCAATGCTGATAGGCTTTCCTTTCTCGATGGCATCTTGTACTGCTTTATATGCCTCTTTGGGAAGAAACTCCTGCATTTTTTGCTGATCGAATACATGGGTACCATAGTAATCATTCAGCTTATCAGACGGGAGGTTCACTTCCACAGGTTTCCTGTTGGCCAACTCTTGCAGGGCAAAAAATCTCATTTTTGACATGTTAGTTTATCTTTTAACGGTAATTTGCCACAAAAGTACAAATTAAATTTCTACTTTTGCTATTTAGATTATGAAAAAAGAGCATATAATAGGATTCATCTCGTGGTTAGTCTTTATGATGACTTTCTCGCTGACAGTAGTCACTGTCAGTGCGAAGCAGCATGAAGTCATCGATTTGTTGGCTGACAGTATCGTCGGTCTGACAGTTGAGAAGGCTACTAATAACGTGGGCTTGGCGAGTGAATACAATGCGCAACTCTATATCAAGGGGCAGGTAAATGTGCGCAAGAAGAATGTGTTCTATCATCAGATACCTGGTATGTTCCGTGTCAGTAAGAAAGGACAACGGAAATTCTTTATCGAGACCATCAATCAGCTGCATTTTACCTCACCGGACATCTATGACCAACGAACAGAGGCCATGTTGGGCACCACCAACAGTTTTTTCGAGGCAGACGGTAGGTTATCTGACTTTTTCCACATCACGCCCTATAATCACATGCTGCTGCAGGACAAGCTGATATCACCATTATCCCCCAATAGGAACAAATATTATACCTATACTTTGGACTCTGTCTTTCATTGGGGAAATGTCCAGCAATATAAGATAAGCTTCCAACCCAAAGTGGTCAGTTATCAGCTGGTGGAAGGCTATGTCATCATCACCAATGGGGCTTGGACGATTAGGGAGATGTATTTTGAGGGGCGTAATGAGTTGATGATTTTCAAGAATAAGATGACAATGGGGTGGGTGGACTCCCAAACCGAAATGTTGCCGATGAGCTATGATTTGGATGTGCTTTTCCATTTCATGGGTAATCGTATCAATGCTACCTATAAAGGCTTGTTGAATTATCAGGACATTCAACATGAGACGCCCAACTTCAACTTAAAAGAACTGCGTCAACGAGGTGGAGACAAGTATGACCTGTCGCGCTATTATCGTCTGAGTAGTGATGACAGTGCTCCCATAAGGGATGTGCGTTATTTCGAGCAACATCGTCCCACGCCTCTTACCACCGAGGAGCTGGATCTATATACCGAATACATCAATTCGCAATGGAATAGGCAACGCGACAGTTTGGAGAATGTGAAGGATAAACGCAACCGTTTTTGGAACAATGTAGGGGAAGCGTTTGTAAACAGAAGTAATTTTTATGTAAAAGATGTGGGCAATTTCCGTATCACGCCTTTGTTCAATCCCCAACTGGTGGGCTATAGTCATCGTAACGGTGTCTCCTATAAGATGGATATGCGCTATACCCGAAGGATGGTTAACGATCGTGTGTTTGAGATAACCCCCCGTTTGGGCTTCAACTTCAAACATAAGGAGTTCTACTGGTTGGTGAGGGGTACTTTTGATTATTCGCCTTCGAAACGAGCTTCTTGGAATTTTGAGATGGGTAATGGTGATAAGGTGTATAACAACGAGGTGATAAACGACCTAGAAGCAGCTACGGGTGAGAAGGTGAATCTCTCGGAGGTGAACCTGGAATACTTCAACCACACCTATCTCAAGATTTCGCATAGTTGGGAGATTTTCAATGGCTTTACCTTGGACTTGGGTCTTAACCTGCATAGAAGGGCTGCTACAGGAAATACGAATGAGAAATACAATCGTGTTTACAACACTTTCGCTCCGATGATGAGGCTTACCTATACGCCAGGACAGTATTATTATATGGATGGTAAACGTAAGGTAAACCTCCATTCTTCGTATCCTACCTTTATCTTCGAGTGGGAGAAAGGATTGGGTGGCATATTGAAGAACTCAACGGTATATGACCGTTTCGAAGTGGATATTCAGGATGATTATCCACTTGGATTGAAACGTACATTGTATTTGCGTTTTGGTGCAGGGGCATTTGCCTACAAGGACCATCTGTACTTTATCGACTTTGAACGATTCCGCCGACATAACTTACCCTTGGGATGGAGCGATGATATCGGTGGTGTGTTCCATCTGCTTAATAGCGATGTTTACAACTCATCTACAAAGTATTTAAGGTTTCATGCCACCTATCAGGCACCGTTCCTGATTATTCCCCATGTGGCCAAATACTTGAAGTATGTGATGAATGAGCGTATTTATTTCAATACGGTGTTCCTGCCCCACCAGGATCCTTTTTATGAGGTGGGCTATGGCTTGGGAACGCACATCTTTGATTTTGGACTCTTTATGTCGTTTGCCAAGCAGAAGAAGCGAGAGATTGGTATTAAGATAACGTTTGAACTTTTCAATAGATAATTGAAAACAATTAATGATACGATGAAAAAGTTAGTAGTTTTATTGGTAGGATTTGCTCTGTTGGTGGCTTGCCAGAATGGAAGGCAGGTAGTAAATGAGCAGGAGGTGAATTATACCCAGTATGTTGATCCGTTCATCGGATCTGGTGGACATGGACATGTGTTTGTGGGGGCTAATGTACCGTTTGGCTTTGTTCAGTTGGGTCCTTCGCAAGTGACGCAGGGATGGGACTGGTGTTCTGGTTACCACTACTCCGACTCTGTGTTGGTGGGCTTTACGCACTTGCACCTCAGTGGTACGGGGTGTGCTGATTTGGGCGATATCGCTTTGCTGCCTCTGGCTAATAAGAGTCAGCGCACGGATAAGTTCAGTCATGAAATTGAGATGGCTGAACCTGGTTATTACAGTGTGCATACGCAAGAGGCGGATGTTCAGGTGGAACTGACGGCTACCACACGCACGGGCTTCCATCGTTATTTCTATCCTGATGGCAAAGAACAATTGTTGTTGGTCAACCTTAAGTATGGTACTGGCAGTGGTGATGTGGTGCGTGAGGCCTCTTTACGCCAGCAAGGGGATAGAAGCATTGAGGGTTATCGCATCTCTAAAGGTTGGGCAGATAACCAGCGGGTGTATTTCGTGGCTGAGTTCAACAAGCCTATCCGTAGTTTTGAGCAGGCTGAAGAGAACTTCAGTGTGTTGTCATTTGAAGCAAGTAGCGAACCGCTGATGGTGAAAGTGGGACTTTCTGCAGTGAGTACAGAAAATGCTCGTCTGAACTTACAGACAGAGAATCCGGATTGGAATTTCGACGAGGTGTGGCTGGATGCCAATGCCCTGTGGGAACAACAGTTGAGCAAGATACAGATAGATACTGACGACGAGGTGGCACGTAATATCTTCTACACATCACTTTATCATACCATGATAGCTCCGTCAGTGTTCAATGATGTGAACGGTGATTATCGAGGTTCTGATGACAAAGTGTATCAGCATGCTGATTTTACCAACTATACCACATTCTCTTTGTGGGACACCTATCGTGCTGCTCATCCGCTATCTACGCTCATTCATCCTGACAAGCAACGCGATTTTGCCCAGACTTTCCTGAAGATTTGCGAGCAACAGGGGCGCTTGCCGGTATGGCACCTGATGGCCAATGAGACCGATTGTATGGTGGGTAACCCAGCCATTCCTGTATTGGCTGATATCGTATTGAAAGGCTTCGATGTGGATGGCAAGACTGCTCTGGAGGCAATGAAACAAACGGCTATGGTGGATAGTCGCTCCATCGGCTTGATAAAGAAATATGGCTTCATTCCTTGGGAGAAAGAACCTACTAACGAGACGGTAGCAAAGGCGATGGAATATGCGTTGGCTGACGATGCTTTGGCACGTGTGGCAAAAGAATTGGGTGATGATGAGGCTTATGAGATTTTTTATAAGCGTGGACAATCTTATAAGAAATACTTCGACCCCAATACAGGCTTCGTAAGAGCCATTGATGTGAATGGTAAGTTCCGTGAACCGTTCGACCCTATCAAGGTGATTCATCGTGCTGACGACTATACCGAGGGCAATGCTTGGCAATACACCTGGTTGGTGCCGCATGATGTGAAAGGCTTGGTATCCCTCTTTGGCAGTGAGGAGGCATTTGTCACCAAGTTGGATTCTTTGTTTGTAGTAGAAGGCGATTTAGGCGAGGAGGCATCTCCGGATATCAGTGGTCTGATTGGTCAGTATGCACATGGCAACGAACCTAGTCACCACACCATCTATTTATACAATTATGTTGGCCAGCCTTGGAAGACAGCCCAGCGCTTGCGCGAGGTAATGACCACCCTTTATAAGGCTGATCCTGATGGCTTGTGTGGCAACGAGGATGTGGGTCAGATGTCGGCTTGGTATATCCTATCATCATTAGGTCTTTATCAAGTAGAACCAGCTGGAGGCAAGTATGTGTTTGGTTCACCGCTGTTCAATAGTGCAGATGTGAAGGTGGGTGACAATGTGTTGCACATCATTGCTCATAACAACAGTGCTGAGAATATCTACATCCAGTCAGTACGCTGGAATGGTATGCCTTACGATAAGTCATATATCGATTTCAAGGACTTGCAGCAAGGAGGTACGCTGGAGTTTGAGATGGGGGCCTATCCATCAGAATCCTTTGGCGTAGCTCCTGAGAGCAGACCTTGATCTTCTTCAACACCTGCGTTGAAGTAATTTTCCAGTTCTTGCTCGGCCGAATTGTTCTCGTTCACCAGGTCACGGATAATCTTGCCATGCTCCATCAAAGCGATGCGAGAGCAGATATCTACTGTGTGATTGAGGTTGTGCGAAGAAATAATAACGGTAGCATTGTGCTCCTCGTGGTACTTCTTCAGCAACTGCTTGATGATGGATTGCGAAGTAGGGTCGAGGAAGTTGAACGGCTCATCCAGTATCAGCAACTGTGGGTGATGGATCATGGCACTGATGATGCCTACCTTCTGCTTGTTGCCGGCTGAATAGTTACGGATGTATTTCTTCTGACCAACCACCTCGCCATTCATGAAATGCTCGAATGGCTTGAGGCGTTCATCCACCTCTTGCTTGCTCAGTCCATACATCTTGCCGATGAAATAGAAATATTCTTCGGGGGTGAGGTAGTCGATGAGGAAACCATCGTCGATAAACTCACCCGTTATCTTCTTCCAGTCCTCGCTTTTGCTTACATCAATGCCATCGATGGTTACATAGCCGTTGTTGGCCTGCAACAAATCCAGTATCAGTCGGAAGAGGGTAGTCTTACCCGCTCCGTTGTTGCCCACCAACCCCAGCATATCGCCCTGATTGATAACATAGTTGTCGATATCTACGGCCCTTGTCTCGCCAAACTGCTTCAACAAATTATTTATCTGTATCATAGTTGTTATTTTTGTCTTGAGTCTCTAAATCCTTCCATATTAATATATCTACGCTTCATGAAACGCTGGTACACATTCATGATCCACCAATTTGAGGTAGCGATAAACACCACACCAATAGACAGGATGATGATGGCCATCCACATTTCACCTACCATGCCTTTCAGTGCCAACCCTATCATGACAGGTACACCAAATGCCACCAATGAGATGATGTTCTGTTTGCCTGTACCCATGTAGTTTCGGTTGGTCATCTTCTCGTTCATCGGGATGGTACGGTTATTATAGACAGCCAACTGGAAATAGCAGCAGAACACGGCACCACTGGTGAACAGCATCCATGCCAGGCATGTCAGGAAATACACCTTGCCTGTAAACACGGCTGGTAGCATGAACAACAAAGGAATCAGCATCGCCACAGAATAGATGTAATACTTGGCTCTCAGCAAGGTGTAGATGCTTTCCTTACGACTCATCAGTCCGTCAATGTAGTTACCCTCAAAGCTCATCAGCATACTCAGGAACATCGTACCATAAATCACGAAGTTGTAGATGATGAGGAAGTCTCTGAAGCCACCCTGATATACATCCGAGAAGCTGATCAACAGTGAGAATATGATCACCAGGATGGAGATAGATATCAGTTGCTGACGACTCACCTTGTTGCGCGTCAGCATCTTCAGTTCCAAGCGCATATATTCGCCAATCTCTCCAAAGCGGTCGAAGAACTTGTATTCGCTCACGTGCTTCACCTTCGTATCAGTCACTTTGTTCATCTCATTGTACATCAGTCGGCCAATCAGCCAACGGTTGATGAAGAACAACACAACTATTAATGCCAACACCCCTAAGAACGTAAGGATGTTGCCTTGTATGAAACCTTCGCCCAATTCCAGGTGGAAGTTATACAATGGGTCATAGTCGGCTACTGCCAGTCCGATAATGGCACCCCAGAAGACTATAGGCAACAGGAACCACCATATTTTCTCGCCCAGCAGCATTTTGCAGAGCTGGTACCAGTAATTGCTGGCCACTGCCAAGAGCCAAATGCCAAAGCAGTAGGTGATGACGCCCCAAATGCCATAGAATTTGGTAACGGTAAGAATGGCGAACGGCACGAAGAAGAACAACCAGTAGAGGTTGAAACTGCCCAATGCCGAACGTACCAAAAGCACGTTAATCACACTGCTACGCTTGATAGGCAACAGCATATAAGGCTTCATCTCCTGGGTAGGGAGTTTCTGAAAACCAAAGCGCATCAGGAAGTCGATGGCAAAGAAAATGAATAACCCCGAATTGATATAGTGGTAGGGCTCTTTCGCACCGTCTTCCAAGATAAAAGCAAACATCACGCCAAAGAAGATGAGGTAGCACACGTAGAAGGCAGCAGCCAGGTAGATAAAGAACTGGGCTACCTGACTCTGCTCATAAAACGGACTGCGCTTATTGCTCAGCTTGTCGTGACATCGTAATTCTAGAAACAGATTCATATCAATACTAGTTTTCTGGAACCGTCAGCACTACCGTTACCTTGTTGCCTTGCTTGATAAGGTCGCCAGCGAATGCCTTCACATCATCAGCTGTCACGCCATTCACGATATTCAGGTAATCGGCGTTGAAATCGGTGCCGGTATAGTAATACTCGTCCAGGGTACTGATCCAGTAGGAGTTTTCCTTCTGGTTGTCGTTATAGGTCTTTACCATAAAGTCGCGCACCTTCTGCATCTGCTCAGGGGTAGGACCTTCAGCTGCCATCTTCTGCACCAACTCATCGATCAGTGTATTCAACTTATCCTTCTTTGTTGGGTCAGTCTGATAAACAATCTGTATCAGGGCTTGCTCATGCGGATACTTGTTCAGCGAACCGTATGATTGTACGCCATAAGTGCCACCTTCTTTCTCGCGTACCTCTTCGGTAAAGATCATGTCGAGAATCTGACTCAGGTAATCCATCAGCACGTTGTTACGCAAGTTATAGGTTTCTTTGCCAGAGTAAACCATAACAGTGGTAGCCATAGGTGTCTGCATCTCCTTAGTATATTCTTTTACACGGGTGCCAGGCAGGATATTCATGTTACGGTCTATGGCTGCCTCTTTGCGCTGCTTGTTAGGCAATGCACCCAGGTACTGGGCAATCAGTGGCTTCACAATATCCATGTCAATGTTGCCAACGAAATAGAAGGTAAAGTCGCTGGCATCGGCAAAGCGGTCGGCAAACATATCCAGTCCGCGTTGGTAATTGATCTCGTCAACCATCTCAGGTTGCATCATTACAATACGAGGATGATTGCCATACATGGTGATGCTGATGGTATCGCTGATGGTTGACAAAGGATTTGCTTTTGCATTTTCCAGCTGCGCTTTCAAACGTGTTTTGTACGACTCGAATGCATCGTTGTCCATACGAGGAGCTTGGAATCTCAGATAAACCAACTGCATCATGGTCTCAAAATCTTTTGGAGAGCTGTTGCCACTTATGGTTTCACGCTGAGAAGTGACAGCGGCACTCATGGTTACTTTCTTACCAGCCAGTTGCTTGTTCAGGTCGGTCGTGTTGAAATTGCCCAAGCCACCAATGCTTCCCAAGTCGTCCAGCACCTCAATCTCTAATTTGTCGTTATTCTCAAACTGAGTGGTACCGCCAGGACTGACAGCTATCATGCGGATCTCGTCCTCCTTGAAGTCGGTCTTCTTAAGATAAACCTGTACACCGTTGTTCAGTGTCAGCTTCGTGGTGCCAAAAGCACCCGTTTCTTCTTTTACTATTTGGCCACCTTGCGGTATTTCGCTTACCAATGGCTCGTCAGACACTTTATCTACGTATGCCTCTACATTTAGCTGACTCATGCCATTCAGCATGCTCAATACCTGCTCCTTGGTAGGGCATTTGTCAACAGCATTGTCTGGTACGGCAATAAATACCACTCGATTGTTGTCTGGAATCAGTTGTTGTTGCACGAGGGCATTGATAGCTTCTATAGGGATATTAGGAGCCAACTGGTTGATCAGATTGTATTCATTCTCGATGCCAGGGATAGGCTCGCCATTCAGGAAGTGCTGCACATATTCATTTACGAAGCTGGCGTTCTGGGTGTTGTTACGCTCCTTGTAAGCCGACTCCAATCTTTGCAGGTAGTTGGCACGGGCACGCTCATACTCTGAGGCAGTAAAACCATAGCGCTTCATGCGTTCAATCTCTGTCAGGGCAGCTTGTAAACCAGTTTCAATACCATCGGGCTTGGTCAGCACTGTTACGCTGAAAGCTTGTTTGGTCTTGCTCAAGAAATAATCGTCGTAATCAGGGGTAGCTCCTGTGAAAGGAGGATTAGCCTGTTGCGTCATCTCTTCGAAGCGTTCGTCGAGCATCTGGCAGATCATGCTTACCATATAATACTGAATCATATACATCATGCTCTGCTTCTCCTCGTTGGTAATGGCGTCATGCTTGAAATATATCTGCACGTTGGGTGTACTAACCTCCTTGTCGTTACCTATATATATAATAGGCTCGTCGTTGTCGGCCACCGGGTAATAAATACGCTCAGGCTTGCCCTTGGCTTTAGGAATTTCGTTAAACAGCTTCTGTACCTTGCCTTCCATCTCATCCACGTCGATGTCGCCCACAATGATGATACCTTGCAAGTCGGGGTGATACCACAGGTTATAGTAGTCGCGCAAGTCCTGATAAGGGAAATTGTTGATGACGTCGATGCTACCGATAGGCATACAGTCGGCATACTTCGAACCCGGGTACATGGTAGCCTGAGCATCGGTATAGATACGCAATAATCCATTGTTACGGCTACGCCATTCCTCACGAATCACACCACGCTCCTTGTCAATTTCCTTGTCCTCTAACAATACATAGCTGCTCCAGTCGTGCAGAATCAGCAAGCAGGAGTCGAGCACAGCCTTGTTGTCGGTAGGTATGTTACTAATGTTATATACTGTTTCATCCACGCTGGTATAGGCGTTGAGGTCGTAACCAAACTTGATGGCATGTGCCTCACACCAATCCACGATGCCCTTGCCACGTTCATCACCTGGGAAGTTCTTTGTGCCGTTGAAGGCCATGTGTTCCAAGAAGTGAGCCAAGCCACGCTGACGAGGCTCTTCCTGAATGGAACCCACCTTCTGTGCGATGTAGAATTCCACTCGCTTTTCAGGTTTCTCGTTATGACGGATGTAATAGGTCAGTCCATTGTCAAGATGACCAATTCTTACAGCTGGATCCACTGGGATAGGGGGCAGTTGCATTTCTTGACCTTTTACCATCATCCATTGTCCATTGACCAGTAACAATGCAACAAGCCAAAACAGTGTTTTCAATGTTTTTTTCATAATTGTATATATAAATCCATAATAGTTTTAATTTTCTCTTCCATTGGCAGGGTTGCCTCCACCCAGTGAATCATTACACCCCGTCGCACCATACCCCTGAACCACGTCATCTGTCGCTTGGCAAACTGGTGGATGGCAATTTCCAGTTGGCTCACCATTTCCTCATAGCTGAGCTGTCCTGTGACATAAAGTGTGAGGAACTTGTACTCCAACCCATAGTAAATCAGGTCTTCAGCGGCAATACCCTCGGCCAACAGGCTCTTCACTTCGTCCACCATGCCTTCGTCCAAACGCTGGCGCAATCGCCTCGATATCTTCTCCCTTCGCAGTTCACGGTCTATCTTAACTCCTATTACCAAAGGGTGAAACAATGGCTGGTTGCCCTCTGCTGTCTGACTGATGCCATGCTGCTCGTAGAAGTCGGCAATCTCAATGGCGCGTATGGCACGCTTGGCAGTATCCGTCTGTACGGTGTTGTGCAAGGTTTTGTAAGTCTTAAGAATCTCTGTCAGTTCTTCTAACGACTTGCCCTCCAGTTGCTGGCGCAATGCCTTGTTTTCTGGCACATCTTCCATCCGGTAGCCACGTAATATCGACTCGATATACAATCCCGACCCACCGCACACAATGGGCAATTTTCCTCTGCCTACTATGTCCTCATAAGCCTTTAGGAAATCCTGTTGGTACTGATAGACATTATACTTGGTGCCGGGTTCCACAATATCTATCAGGTGATAGGGGATATGTCGTCCTTCCACCTCATAGTCAGCTAAGTCCTTACCCGTGCCTAAGTCCATGCGGCGATATACCTGGCGAGAGTCGGCACTGATTATTTCTGAATCTAGCTTTGCTGCCAAATGTGCTGCCAAAGAGGTCTTTCCAGTGGCAGTTGGTCCCAATATGGCTATCAGGTCATATTTTTTCATGGTGCAAATATAGTTAAAAAATAATTATCGCTATCTTTGCAACAATTAATATTATTAAAACAAATACTTACTATAATGAAAATTTACAAAAGCTGTTTATTGGCAGTCGCTTTGCTGGCCACCGTGCCCATGTGCATACTGGCACAGGACGAGACTTTGCCCGAGTATGATGCCGCACGTTTATGGACACCCGACAAGAACGAGCAGAAAACCTTCTCGTTGAGTATTCACCCCAACTATTTCAAAGGTTCCACCCGCTTCTGGTACAACTTCAAGACCAGCGAGGGTGAGAACTGGTATGTGGTAGATCCTGCCACTCGTACCAAACGCGTGTTGTTCAGTGCCGATGATCTGGCATCACAGATATCTGCACAGAACGACAAAAAAATCACTGCTCAGCAGTTGGCTATCAAGGACATGAAGCTCAAAGACGATAATGTCACCTTCGAGTTCACCGTCGATAGCGTGAAGTATGAATACCAGTACGTACAGCAGAAGCTTACCAACTTGGGCAAGGAAAAGAAAGAACGCCCAGGCATGAAGTTTGGCAACGTCAGTCCTGACAAGCAGTGGGTGGTGTATGCCAAGAACTATAACCTCTACATGATGAGCAATGCCGACTACGAGCGCATCCAGAAGAACCCTAAGGACAGTACCATTACTGAGATCCAGCTGTCTAAAGACGGCATCAAGGACTTTGGCTTCACCATGGAGCGCAAGACGGTGAGTGACGGCAGTGACCCCAAGGTAGATACCTCCCGTCGTCAGATGGCCAACGGCTACTGGAGTCCTGACTCCAAGTATTTCATCAGTATCATCAGCGACCAGCGTAAGATCAAGAACCTCTGGGTCATCAATGTGATGTCTGAGCCTCGCCCTACACTGGAAACCTATAAATACCAGATGCCAGGCGAAAAAGGTGCTGTGCCACACATGTATGTGTTCGACATGGCTACCCGTTCGCAGAAAGAGGTGAGCCTGGGCGACTGGATAGAACCAGTGGTGCGCATCGTTACAGGCAAGCAGGGTAGTGCCTACAGCTTTGACCCCGATGAGGTGCGCACGTGGGAGAACCATCCTGAATGGTGCTACGTCATGCGCATGAGTCGTGATTTCAAGAAGGTAGATATTTGCACCTATACATTTGGACAGGATGCCATCGTGCCTGTATTGGAAGAACGTATGCCACAGTCATACCTCGACACCCGCAACCTTATCTCACTCGACAAGGGCAACCGTTTTATCTGGTGGAGCGAACGCGACGGCTGGGGACACCTCTATCTCTACGACAAGGCAGGTAAACTTATCAACCGCATCACCAAGGGTGCTTGGCATGTGGAAGACATCAAGGGCGTTGATGAGGCCAAGAAAGTGATTTACTTCAGCGCTAATGGTCGTGAGCCAGGCGACTCTACGCCGTACTACGAACACCTGTATAAGGTGAACTTCGACGGCACAGGCTTGCAACTGCTCACCCCAGGCAACTATTTCCATACCTCATTCATGGATGAACAGCATGCCTATATCGTTGACAACTATTCCCGTCTCGACACCAAGCCAGCCATCGACTTGCTCGACAATGCAGGTCGCAAGCTGATGACCTTGGAGGAGGCCGACTTTAGTCAGCTGTTTACTGCCGGTTATAAGTTCCCTGAGCTTATCAAGGTAAAAGCAGCTGATGGCATCACCGACCTTTATGGTGCCATGTATAAGCCATACGACTTCGATAGTACGAAGGTCTATCCCGTTGTCGATTATGTCTATCCTGGTCCACAGACCGAAGGCCCGTACTGGCGTTACAACCGTGTTTCTCCTCGTACCGACCGCTTGGCACAGGCAGGCTTTATCGTCATCAGTGTAGGTCAGCGTGGCGGACACCCCAGTCGCTCTAAGTGGTACCACGACTTTGGCTACCAGAACCTGCGCGACTATCCGTTGGCTGATCATAAGGCAGCCATCGAACAGCTCTGTGCACAGCATAAGTTCATGGACATTACCAAGGTGGGTATCTTTGGTCATAGCGGTGGCGGTTTCATGAGCACGGCAGCCATCCTTACCTATCCCGATTTCTTCAAGGTGGCAGTGTCATGCAGCGGCAACCATGACAACAATGTCTATAACCGCAGCTGGAGTGAAAAATATCATGGTGTTACCGAGCGCATCGACGAAAACGGCAAGGTACATTTCGATATCCACATCCCTGCCAACCAGGAATTGGCAAGTCGTCTGAAAGGCCATCTGTTGCTCATGACCGGCGATATCGACGACAATGTGCATCCCGCAGGTACCCTCCGCATGGTCGATGCCCTTATCAAGGCAGGCAAGCGCTTCGATATGCTCATCATGCCCGAGAAGCGCCACCAGTACGAGTACTTTAACGAGTATTTCTACTGGAAGATGGTCGATTACTTCAGCGAGCACCTCAAGGGCAAGAGCGAGAAGAGTATCGACATCAAGGACCTCAAGTTAGGAAACTATTGGCGTGGTGCCCAAGAAGATATTTAAAAATTCAATAATACAAAAGAGACGCCTCATTGAGGCGCCTCTTTATGTTATTGAATATACCGTTACTTTGACTGACGATATACGTAATCCATGATGATATCTACGGCATCGTCTTCCTTGATGTTTTCCATAGAGATTACCAAGTCGTAATTGCGGGTGTCGTAGCGAGAAGTGCCACAGAATTTCTGCACGTAGTTCTCACGACGTTCATCTACCTGGTTGATCACCTTGATAGCCAAGTTGCGAAGCAACTCTTGACGCATCATGACACGCTGAATGCGCTGCTCCATAGGTGCCTGAATCAAAATACTCAGGTGGTTAGGATGGTCTTTCAATACATAGAAAGCACTACGTCCAGTAATCACACAAGACTCCTGGTCAGTGATACCCTTGATGATTTCTGTTTCAGCCTTGAACACCTCCTCGGTAGTGATAATCTCTGTTTCATTGCCTCCGTCTAGGTCGTTGGAAACATCGGTGAATGGAACAACACGGCGCTGAAACTCAGCCCACCATCCTTCTTTCTGACCTTTCAGTTTCTCAATCTCCTCAGTGGTGAGGTGATACTTAGCCTTCAATGCTTTCAGAATGGCCTTGTCAATGAATTTAACACCTAATCTATCAGCCAGTTTCTGACCTACACTACGTCCGCCAGAGCCCAGCTCGCGGTTAATAGTAATGACAAATTTTTCGTTTCTGTTCATGGTATTGTACGTTTTATTTATTAGCTAATAGGTATGCACACATTTGTACATTTGGCGTAAAGTTACGATATAATGAGTGAAAAACCAAATAATAACGTAAAAAAATATACACTTTGACGAAAGATAGTGATGCGGCTCTTTTCCACAATGTGACAAAGTGACACGCTATGTCTGCCAAATATTCAAGCGTAGCCATGTTTAGTGATTTGGCACGAATTTGGTACTTTTACCAGCGTCGAAGAGAAGCTACGCCATAACAAATAGCCAAGCATATTTGGTTATGTGTTTAGTTTAGATTATCTTTGTCGCGCAGAAAACTAATAACAAATAAAAATAATAAAGATTATGACAGTTAAACCAATGGCAGACAGAGTTCTGGTATTACCAGAAGCTGCTGAAGAGAAGACTTCTACTGGTCTGTTTATTCCAGACACAGCGAAGGAAAAGCCTGTTAAGGGCGAAGTTGTTGCAGTGGGCAACGGAACAAAAGACGAGGAAATGGTACTGAAAGTAGGCGACAAGGTGCTCTACGGCAAGTATGCAGGAACTGAGTTGGAAGCAAACGGTACTAAATATCTGATTATGCGTCAGAGCGATGTACTGGCAGTAGTTGAATAATTTAACAAAGGAGAAAACAACAATGGCAAAAGAAATTAAATTCAATATCGAAGCCCGCGATCAGTTGAAGAAGGGTATCGACACACTGGCAAATGCCGTAAAGGTGACACTGGGTCCTAAAGGCCGCAATGTAGTGATTGAGAAGAAGTTTGGTGCACCTCAGATTACCAAGGACGGTGTGACCGTTGCTAAGGAAATTGAGTTGGCTGACAATATGCAGAACACTGGCGCTCAGCTGGTGAAGGAAGTGGCAAGCAAGACTGGCGATGCTGCTGGTGATGGTACCACTACCGCTACTGTATTGGCACAGGCTATCGTGGCTGAGGGTCTGAAGAACGTAACCGCTGGTGCAAGTCCTATTGACATCAAGCGTGGTATCGACAAGGCTGTGGCTAAGGTGGTTGAGGCTATTCAGAACCAGGCTGAGAAGGTGGGTAGCGACTACGACAAGGTTGAGCAGGTGGCTGCTGTATCAGCTAACAACGATCCTGAGATCGGTAAGCTGATTGCTGACGCTATGCGCAAGGTTTCTAAGGATGGTGTAATCACTATTGAAGAGGCTAAGGGTACCGACACTACCATTGGTGTAGTAGAAGGTATGCAGTTCGACCGTGGCTATCTGTCACCTTATTTCGTAACTGACACTGAGAAGATGGAGTGCGTGATGGAGAATCCGCTCATCCTGATCTATGATAAGAAGATTTCTAACCTGAAGGATTTCCTGCCTATCCTGGAACCAGCCGTACAGACTGGCCGTCCTCTGTTGGTAATTGCTGAGGATGTGGATAGCGAGGCTTTGGCTATGTTGGTAGTTAACCGCCTGCGCAGTCAGCTGAAGATCTGCGCTGTGAAGGCTCCTGGCTTTGGCGAGCGTCGTAAGGACTTGCTGGAGGATATCGCTATCCTGACTGGTGGCGTGGTGATCAGCGAGGAGAAGGGTCTGACACTGGACAAGACTACCGTTGATATGCTGGGTCAGGCTGAGAAGGTGACCGTTAACAAGGACAATACCACTATCGTTAGCGGTGCCGGTGACTCTGAGGCTATCCAGGCTCGTATTGAGCAGATCAAGATGCAGATGGAGAACACCAAGAGCCAGTATGACATGGAGAAGCTGCAGGAGCGTTTGGCTAAGATGGCTGGTGGCGTAGCAGTTCTGTATGTAGGTGCTGCTTCTGAGGTAGAGATGAAGGAGAAGAAAGACCGTGTAGATGACGCTCTGCGTGCTACTCGTGCTGCTATCGAGGAAGGTATCGTTCCTGGTGGTGGTGTGGCATACATCCGTGCTCAACAGGCACTGGAGGGCTTTAAGGGCGCTAACGACGACGAGACCACTGGTATCGAGATTGTGAAGCGTGCTATTGAGGAGCCTCTGCGTCAGATCTGCGCTAACGCAGGTAAGGAAGGTGCTGTGGTAGTTCAGAAGGTTCGTGAGGGCAAGGCTGATTTTGGTTACAATGCTCGTACCGATGTGTTCGAGAACTTGCATGCAGCTGGTGTAGTTGATCCAGCTAAGGTAACTCGTGTGGCCCTGGAGAACGCTGCTTCTATCGCAGGTATGTTCCTGACTACTGAGTGCGTAATCAGCGAGAAGAAGGAAGATCTGCCTCCAATGCCAGCTCCTGGCATGGGCGGTGGCATGGGTGGCGGCATGATGTAATTCATCGCAACTCTAATACATACAATTAGGGCGGTTCCTTTCGGAGCCGCCCTAATTTATTATCGTAAAATGGAACTGAAAATAATTCTCAATTCTTTTTGTAAGCTTCCAAGTCTTCTGCCTTGAAGCTGTTGATAAACTTGAAGTGCTTCTCTACCTCTGACTCTACCAGGTTGACATACACCTTGGCTGAGTTGGCAAACAGCTCAGGAGCACGAGAGGCATCCATCAGCAGGAGGTTGGCCATAACATTCACTGCTGCCATCTCATACAGGCTACGAGCCAGGATGTCAAGCAACTCTTGATTGCCAGCTTCCTTCACTAGGTTGGTAGCTATCTCAAACTTGTTGGTCATCTCAATGATACGCTCCTGCAATGGCTTCAGCTCGTCAATCACCTGCTCTTGCTCAAACTCACGAAGGATATCCAAGTAGGTGCCGTTGGTGACGTAGCGGATAGCTGCCACTACCTGCAACTGGGTAGTGCCCTCGTAGATGGAGAGGATGCGGGCATCACGATACAGGCGCTGTGCCTTGTATTCCATGATGAAGCCTGAACCACCATGAATCTGGATGCAGTCGTAGGTGTTCTGGTTGGCATACTCAGATGTCATACCCTTGCCCAGTGGGGTGAAAGCATCGGCCAGACGAGTATATTTCTTCTGCTCTAAACGTTCCTCTGGCGTCAGCTTACGCTCACGGCTGATGTCGTTCAGTGCCTTGTAGATATCTACATAACGTGAAGTCATGTAGAGAATGCTTCGACCTGCATCGAGCTTGGCTTTCATGCGTGCCAGCATCTCATACACAGCTGGGAACTCAATAATGGCCTTGTCGAACTGCTTACGGTCACGTGCATATGCCAATGCCTCGTTATAGGCAGCCTGACTTACACCAGTGCTTTGAGCTGCAATGCCCAAGCGAGCACCATTCATCAAGCTCATCACATATTTAATCAGACCTAACTTGCGGTCGCCACAGAGTTCAGCTTTGGCATTCTTATATACCAGCTCGCAAGTAGGTGAGCCGTGGATACCCAACTTATGCTCGATGTGGCGAACGGTTACACCACCTTGACGCTTGTCGTAGATGAACATAGACAAACCACGTCCGTCGCGTGTACCTTCTTCAGAACGAGCCAGTACCAAGTGGATGTCAGAGTCACCGTTGGTGATGAAACGCTTCACACCATTCAACAACCAGCAACCTTGCTCTTCGCTGTAGGTAGCCTTCAGCATCACGCGTTGGAGGTCGGAACCTGCATCAGGTTCTGTCAAGTCCATTGACATGGTCTCACCCTGGCATACGCGGGGGATGTATTTCTGGCGCTGCTCTTCGGTACCAAACTCATAAAGCGTCTCGATGCAATCCTGCAACGACCAGATGTTCTGGAAACCTGCATCAGCGGCAGAGATAATCTCTGAAGCCATAGAGTAGGGTACGGTGGGGAAGTTCAGACCACCATAGCGGCGAGGCATAGGTACACCATTCAGGCCAGCCTTGATAGTGGCAGCCAGGTTCTCCTTGGTCTTCTCGGCATACACCATGCGTCCATCTACCAAGTGCGGACCTTCAATGTCCACGCTTTCGCTATTGGGTTCAATTACATTAGCAGCAATGTCACCTGCAATCTCCAATACACGGTCGTAGTTGTCAATAGCATCATTATAATCAACGGGTGCATCTTCAAATGTATCCTTGTCGGCATAGCCGCGTTCCTTCAGTTCCACGATGCGTTCCATCAACGGATGCGTCAGATGGAATTTCATTTCTGGATAGTCGGTATAATAATTTGCCATAGTTACTTCGAATTTTGCTTGTAATACTTAATCAACTTGGGAACCACTTCCTCAACGGTGCCGTTAATTACATAGTCGGCAATCTTGTTGATTGGAGCATCGGGGTCGTTGTTGATGGAAATGATGATATCGGAATCCTGCATGCCGGCAATGTGCTGGATCTGTCCGCTGATGCCGCAGGCGATATATACTTTTGGATGAACGGTTACACCTGTCTGTCCAATCTGACGGTCGTGATCGCAGAAACCTGCATCGACAGCAGCACGACTGGCACCTACCTCGCCATGCAGCACCTTAGCCAATTCGAACAGCATGTCGAAACCTTCCTTGCTTCCCATGCCGTAACCACCGGCTACCACAATCTTGGCACCCTTCAGGTTATGCTTGGCAGCTTCTACATGATGGTCGAGCACTTTCACTACGAAAGCCTCTGGGCTGACATACTTACCTACCTCAGCATACACCACTTCTTTCTTGCAGGCGCCTTCGTAGATGGCTTTCTGCATGACACCTGAACGTACGGTGGCCATCTGTGGACGATGGTCGGGGTTGACGATAGTAGCCACGATGTTGCCACCAAATGCCGGACGAATCTGGTAGAGCAGGTTGCTGTACTCTGTGCCTGTCTTCGCATCGGTATGGTCACCAATCTCCAGCTGGGTACAGTCGGCTGTCAAGCCGCTGGTCAGTGATGAAGAAACACGAGGACCCAGGTCACGACCTATTACAGTAGCACCCATCAGGGCTATCTGTGGCTGCTGCTCCTTAAAGAGGTTCACCAAGATGTCGGTATGGGGAACTGAGGTGTAAGGGAATAAGCCTGGAGCGTCGAAAACAAACAGCTTGTCAACGCCGTAAGGCAGGATCTGGTCTTCTACCTTTCCTTTTATATCGGTGCCTGCCACGATGGCATGCAACTCAACATTCAGTTGATTGGCGAGCTTGCGACCTTTGGTCAGCAGCTCCTGAGATACTTCGGCTACGGTTGTGCCTTCAATCTCACAATATACAAATACATTGTTCATAGTCTTAGCCGATGATCTTCTTGTCCAACAATTCTTTTACCAATCCATCCACATCAGCATCGCTGCTGGTCAGTGTCTGGCTTTCCTTAGCCTGGAACACAATGTTCTGAACAGTCTTCACTTTGGTAGGTGAGCCATTCAAACCGCACTGCTCAAGGTCAGCATTCACATCAGCAGCTGTCCACTCTACCAGGTTCAGGTAGGAACGCTGCTCATAGAGTTCAGCATAGGGGAGGGCAGCTCCGTCTTTTGTGATGGCAGCCTTCTCCTGTGCTCCTAATGCACGTTTGTATTTCTGTACCAGCTTGGCATTGCGAGGACGGCAAGGAGCGGCGCTGCCGTTTACGGTTACTACCAAAGGCAGTGGAGCCTCTACGGTTTCCACACCACCATCGATATGACGGCGAATTACTACTTTGCGAGTCTTTTCGTCCAAGCTGATGATCTCTTCAGCGTATGTTACCTGTGGCAATCCTAGCTTTTCAGCCACTTGAGGACCTACCTGGGCGGTATCACCATCAATAGCCTGACGGCCACCGAGAATGATGTCGTACTCGCCAATCTTGCGAATGGCGGTAGCAATAGCGTAAGAAGTTGCCAAGGTATCGGCGCCAGCGAAAGCACGGTCGGTCAGTACATAACCGCCATCGGCACCACGGAATAATCCTTCACGAATAATTTCTGCTGCACGTCCAGGACCCATGGTGAGCAGTGTCACGGTTGAGCCAGGGAAAGTGTCTTTCAGTCTGAGTGCCTGCTCCAAGGCGTTCAAATCTTCTGGATTGAATATGGCAGGCAGTGCCGCACGGTTGATGGTTCCGTCGGCTTTCATGGCATCTTTCCCCACGTTACGAGTGTCGGGTACTTGTTTTGCCAATACTACGATTTTCAAACTCATTATTGTTTAGTTTAATGTTATTTCCAAATAGGCTGCAAAGTTACGAAAAGTCGAGAGCAGAACAAAATATGCTAGCATATTTTTTATGCCGAGACGGAGTAACTTATCCAAAGGTAGCCATTTTCTCTGACTTTACCATATAAAATAAGAAAAAAGTGGAGATGCCCTTAGGCGACTCCACTTTTCTAATTCTTAATTGTCAATTGTCCATGTTTATTTTACGCCCAGCTTATCCAAAATGTACTTGGGAACAGCTTTCTTGTTTACCACAATATTCATGGTCTTGTAGCGAGCAAATGCCTTTGATACATACCACAGTCCATGATACTTGCCACTGTCGCCCCATGAGTTCTTCACCATGTAGTACTCGGTGCCGTTCTGATCCTTGGCAAGTCCGTAGATCTGCATGCCGTGATCGTCGGTAGTCTCATAGTTGTCGTAAGCAATTTGGCGCTCTTTCTGGGTCACCCACTTCTCAGGACCAGGCTTAGAAGTTACATCACGCTGTGCTGCAGGCAGCTTCAGCCAATGAGCCATATCTGAACCACTCAGCTCGGCCAACTTCTCAACATCAGGCACAACACCAACGCCCTGACGGTTGAAACCTTCCTCGCTCACGTCAGAACCCCACAATACGGTGTAGCCATTGTTGATAGCATAGTCAAATACCTCCATCAGTTCGTCGATAGGCAGGTTATAGCTCTGTCCCCAGCGCCAGTTGTCCTGAATCTCCAGTACGAACTGCTCATAGAATGGGTGATGGGTATAAGAAGTCAGTGAAATATAATCGCTGGCCTTCAAGCCTGTGCTCTCGAAGAAGCTCTTCGGGGTATAAGTCTTGCCATTATAGGTAAAAGTAGTGGGGTCTTCACCCAGATATACATCGTGGATAGCCTTCACAGCTTTCTTCCACAGTAAGTTACCATCATTGTCGTGCTGCAAGCTGCGCTGACGACCCTTGGCGATGGCTGCCACAGCTGCATCAGCAATAGCACTCAACTCAGTGTGGTTACTGATGGTGTCGCCATACATCTTACCTGCAGGCATCACCTCGTCTGGTACCAAGCCGAAATGCTCCATGCCATAAAGTACATCGTAGAAAGAACCACCCTGTGAGAAACTTACGTCTCCGTGTGTACGAACAGCTGCTTCAGCACGATCCATATAGGTGTTCTTAACAATGAACATCTCGCTGAAATCGTAGGTGCCCTTGCCAGCTTTCAGCAACTCTGACTCTAGGAATGCCATACCAGAATAGCACCAGCAGGTACCTGCACGGCTTTGGTTCTTGATGGAAGTAATAGGATTTTCCTTAACTACTGTAAACTGGAAACCCTCTTCATCCTTGGGGGCATCCTGTGCTGCAATGTTTAGGCTCATCAACCCCAGGGCAGCTAATAATATTGACTTTTTCATCATACTTGAGTATTAAATAAGTTAGAATTGCCACAAAGTTACATATAATTTGCAAACTTTCGCTATCTTTGCATGAGAAAATGTCAAATCATGGGGCAATCTATTATAGTTGATGATAAGACAGCGTTGGTCTTGGAAGGGGGCGGCATGCGTGGCGTATTCACCTGTGGTGTGCTCGACTATTTCATGGACAACAATATCTATTTTCCTTATACTGTGGGAGTAAGTGCGGGAGCCAGTAACGGACTATCCTATATGTCGCACCAACGGGGTCGTGCCAAGCTGGCCAATATTGATTTGCTTGATAAGTACCATTATATAGGTTGGAAGTTCTTGTTTGCCCAACACAACATCATGGATTTTAACTTGATGTTCCGTGATTTTCCTGAACGCATCATTCCCTATCATTACGATGTCTATGCAGCCAATCCTAATCGCTTTGAGTCGGTTACTACCGATTGCCTCACAGGTAAGCCTGTCTATTGGGAAGAGAAGAAAGATCCTCATCGCATCATCGACATTGTAAAGGCTTCATGCAGTTTGCCTTTTGGTTGTCCCATTGCCTATGTAGATGGGCGCCCCATGTTGGATGGGGGCATTGCCGACTCCATTCCTTTCGAGCGAGCATTCTCCCAAGGTTATGAAAGGGTAGTGGTGGTGCTTACTCGCAATGTGGGCTATCGTAAGAGTGAGAAGAAACCCTATATCCCTGGATTCCTCTATAAACAATACCCATTGCTCAAAGAAGCCATTCGTATGCGTGGACAGATGTATAATCACCAACTGGAACAATTAGAGGCTCTTGAGCGTCAGGGAAAGGCCATTGTCATACGTCCTGTCAATCCGATTAACGTAAGTCGTATCGAAAAGAATGTCACTAAGTTGCTTAATTTGTACGATGAAGGCTACCAGTGTGCCGCTGCTAACCATTATTCTTTTATAGAATAGTTTTTGTGTGTTATTAGTTAAAAAGCTTTTACACTTCATGTCTTTTTTATTAGATATCCTCTATATTATTCATTCTATTTAATTGGTAGTAAATGGATTTCGTTAAATTGTTAACTATTTTTAACGGAGATTTATTGGGAAATATGGATAATTATTCCTTATATTTGCAAAGAAGAGTGTAAGGAGTACACTTTCTAACACTTTTTATATCTGAACGTTAGAATGGATTGATGTTTTCTTTTGTGTGGAAAAATAGAACATTCACTACACTTTTTATTATATTCAATTCCGCACTACGACATGCTACTTCTAACTTAAGAGAGCACTCGCCGCCTGAGTGCTTTCTTTTTTTTACTTACTGAATAAAAGAATAAATAAGAAAAGAGCGAAGTGGAATTCCATTTCGCTCTTTTCTTCTGGGTGGCAGGTGGGACTCGAACCCACGACATTCAGAACCACAATCTGACGCTCTAACCAACTGAACTACGGCCACCATATATGCATTCTCTCAAATGCGGATGCAAAGATAGGGTAAAACTTTGAAATAACAAAAGGTTTGCCCTGTTTTTTTATTGATATATTGCTTTCTTGCCTGCCAATAAGGTGTTTTTCATCAGTGATACGATGGTCATCGGTCCCACGCCACCAGGTACAGGAGTGATGAATGAGCACTTGGGAGCTACTTCATCAAACTTCACATCACCATTCAGGCGGAAGCCGCTCTTCTTGGTCGCATCAGGTACACGTGTGGTACCTACGTCAATGACTACAGCACCTTCCTTTACCATATCAGCCGTCACGAAGTTAGGTTTGCCAATAGCAGCAATGATGATGTCGGCCTCTTGGCACTCCTTCTTCAAGTCCTTGCTGTGGCTGTGGCACACGGTTACGGTGGCATCGCCAGGGTTGGCCTTCTGCATCATCAGGGTAGCCATGGGTTTGCCCACGATGTTACTCCTGCCCAGTACCACACATTTCTTGCCAGATGTCTCAATATTGTATCGGCGCAACAGTTCGATGATGCCGTTAGGGGTAGCAGATACATAACAAGGCAGACCAATGGCCAAGCGACCCACATTGATAGGGTGGAATCCATCCACGTCCTTGCGATAGTCGATTGCCTCGATGACCTTCTGTTCAGAGATGTGCTTAGGCAAAGGCAACTGCACAATGAAACCATCCACATCGGCATCCTGGTTCAGCTCTTCCACTTTTGCCAACAGTTCGGCTTCAGTAATGTCTGCCTCATAGCGGATAAGGGATGATTTGAAACCACAAGCCTCGCAGGCCTTCACCTTGTTAGCCACATACGTCTCGCTACCACCATCATGGCCTACCAGAATAGCAGCCAGATGTGGACGTTTGCCACCAGCAGCCACTATCTGTTCTACTTCAGCGGCTATCTCTTGCTTGATTTGTGCTGATACAGCTTTTCCGTCAATTAAAGTCATAAAATATAATAGTATGTTCGCCCTAATCCTCAGGTCAAGTTTGGAGTGAGGGTACTGGACTTATGTTATTACTTAAAATGGTCTTCTTCCTCCACCTGGTCTCATCATCTGTGGCATCTGAGGCATCTTGCCACTGGTAACGGTCTTCATCATCTTACGCATCTGGTCGAACTGCTTGATGAGGCGGTTCACTTCCTGAATATCTGTACCACTACCTTTGGCAATGCGCTGACGACGGGAGGTGTTCAGTACTTCAGGATGGGTGCGCTCTTGGGGTGTCATAGAGTGGATAATAGCCTCAATGCTCTTGAAGGCATTGTCGTCAATATCAATGTCTTTGATGGCTTTTCCTACACCAGGAATCATAGCTGCCAAATCCTTGAGGTTACCCATCTTCTTGATTTGGGCTATCTGACCTAAGAAGTCGTTGAAATCAAACTGGTTCTTCTGGATCTTCTTTTGCAAGCGTCTTGCCTCTTCCTCGTCATATTGCTCTTGGGCACGCTCTACCAGAGAAACGATATCACCCATACCGAGAATACGGTCGGCCATACGCTCTGGATGGAACTGGTCGATGGCTTCCAGCTTCTCGCCTGTACCCACAAACTTGATAGGCTTGTTCACCACCGTACGGATAGATAGTGCAGCACCACCACGGGTATCGCCATCGAGCTTGGTCAGTACCACACCTGTAAAGTCCAGACGGTCGTTGAACTCCTTAGCAGTGTTTACGGCATCTTGACCAGTCATTGAATCTACCACGAAGAGGATCTCGTCAGGCTGGATACCTTCCTTGATGGCTGCTATCTCGTTCATCATCTCCTCGTCCACTGCCAAGCGGCCAGCGGTATCGACAATCACCAGGTCATAGCTTTTGGCCTTGGCCTCAGTAATAGCGTGTTGGGCAATGCTTACAGGATCTTTGCTCTCAGGCTCTGAATACATCGGTACATTGATCTGCTCAGCCAAAACACGCAACTGCTCGATAGCAGCCGGACGATAGACGTCGCAAGCTACCAACAATGGCTTACGGTTCTTCTTGGTCTTGAGCATGCGAGCCAGCTTGCCAGAGAAAGTGGTCTTACCAGAACCTTGCAAACCAGACATCAGAATGACAGCTGGCTTCTGGGTAAGGTTCAGTTCGGCAGTCTCACCACCCATCAGTGTGGCCAGTTCGTCGTGTACAATCTTCACCATCAGCTGACTGGGTTTCACGGCGGTAAGCACGTTCTGTCCCAAAGCCTTCTGCTTAACGGTGTCGGTAAATGTCTTGGCCACCTTGTAGTTCACATCGGCATCAAGCAATGCCTTGCGCACATCCTTGAGGGTTTCAGCAACATTGATTTCGGTAATCTTGCCTTCACCCTTCAGTATCTTAAACGACCGTTCGAGTCTATCACTTAAATTTTCAAACATTGTTTCCTTTTCTTTTTACAAACCCCTTCACCTTCTCGAAGCAAGTTCCCTAACTAACGGGGTGTTGGGGTAACAAAGTATCGTTGTTACTATATTTAAGAATTCATGCTCATGAGGAATTCCTGGTTGTTGCGTGTCTGTTCCATCAAGCCCTTCACCTTCTCGATAGCTTCCTGAGGCGTCATGTCGGCCATAAAGCGACGTGCCACCCACATACGATCGCGTGTCATCTGGTCTTGCAGCAGGTCGTCACGACGCGTACTTGACAGGATAACATTGATAGCAGGGAAGATACGCTTGTTGCTGAGGGTACGATCCAACTGCAACTCCATGTTACCTGTACCCTTGAACTCCTCAAAGATCACATCGTCCATTTTTGAACCAGTTTCTGTGAGAGCCGTAGCCAAGATAGTCAGCGAACCACCACCTTCGATGTTACGGGCTGCACCGAAGAAGCTCTTTGGCTTATGCAGGGCGTTGGCATCCACACCACCAGAGAGCACCTTACCTGAAGCAGGAGCCACTGTGTTGTAAGCACGTGCCAAGCGGGTAATAGAGTCAAGGAAGATTACGACATCGTGACCACACTCTACCAAACGCTTTGCCTTTTCCAAAACGATGTTGGCAATCTTTACGTGGCGCTCAGCCGGTTCATCGAAGGTGGAAGAAATAACTTCAGCATTTACGGTGCGAGCCATATCGGTCACCTCTTCAGGACGTTCGTCAATGAGCAATACCATCATATAAACTTCAGGATGGTTGGCAGCTATGGCATTGGCAATGTCCTTCATCAAGGTAGTCTTACCAGTCTTTGGTTGCGCCACAATCAAGGCACGCTGTCCCTTGCCGATAGGTGTGTAGAGATCTACGATACGAGCATCAATGCTGTCGCGTCCGTCACCTTTGCACAACGTAAACTTCTCTTCTGGGAAGAGAGGGGTGAGGTGCTCAAAAGGCACACGGTCGCGCACGTACTCAGGATTCAGACCGTTGATTTTGTTTACCTTCACCAATGGGAAATATTTCTCACCTTCCTTGGGTGGACGAATAACGCCTTCCACCACATCACCCGTCTTCAAACCAAACAGTTTGATCTGTGACTGAGAAACATAAATGTCGTCAGGTGAGGAGAGGTAGTTGTAGTCGGATGAACGCAGGAATCCATAACCGTCCTGCATGATTTCCAGGACACCCCATCCCTGCAGGATATCTTCGAAGTCGTACAAAGGCTGCTTCTTTTCGATAGTCTCATTGTTCTGCTGATTTCCCTGAGGGGCAGATGGGTGAGGCCTGTTGTTTTGCGGTCTTGCAGGAACGTTGTCATTTTTTTGTGTATTGAATTTGCCGATGAGTTCGGTAGGAATGTTCTGATTGTCGTTTGGCAAGTCCTCGATTGCCACAAACGAACTCGTTGGCAATGGCTCTTGGATATCCTCCTGTACCTTAGGCTGAGCTTTCTGTGGCTGGTTAGCAACATGCTCAGCTGTTTTTTCGGCTTCCATCTTGGCTGCATTCTTCTGTTGCAGACGTTCCAACACCTTCTCAACATCCAGCGCCTTGCGAGGACGACCTCTGCGCTTGGCAGTGGGAGCACCTTCTGCTGCTTCTGCTGGCTCAGCAGGCATTGCTGCCACTGGAGCAGGAGTAGTTGCCTCTACGGGTTTCTCTGCAGGTGCAGGCTTCTCAGCTACCGCCTGTTTCTTGGCATGCTTTTCTGTTTTCGCCTTTCCTGCCGGTTTTTCAGTAACTGGCTCTGCAGGTTTCTCTACCACTGCTTCCACCTTTTTCTCTGCAGGTTGCTCGCTGACCTTCTTTTCCTGAACAACGGAAACGGGTTGCTCTTCGCGAGAGATGGTGCCTTCCTTGTTGGCTGAGAATACTTTATTCAGTTTGCCGTTGGTCACGGTCACACGTTTACGCTTGGTCTTTTCTTCTTTCTGCTTGTCTTTGGCAGCTATCCTATTGGCATTCGAGATAGCTTGCTCATCAAGAATTCTGTAAACTAAATCCTCCTTGCTCAAGGAGTCTGTTTTTGTAATGCCCAGCTCTTTAGCTATGGCTTGCAAGTCAGTTAATGACTTTTCGTTTAATTGAACGATATTATACATGGAAAATTATAAATGTGTTTTAAAGGGAAAACGTTGAAGAAAGGGTTTATTTTTATTCAACGGTGCAAAGGTAGTAAATTATTTTGGAATAACAGCTATTTGTTTACGCCTTTTTTCTTACGATGACCACTCTTTTTGTGCCATCATCCACCCTGAAGCGATTGTCGATGCGTTCGCCAATGACCCAAACCACCTCATTGCCACAGCAAAGCACGTGCTGCTGGGCTTTTTCGCTGACGCTCTTTTTCTGGTCAGTAAGGAAGTCGCTAACCAGTTTCTTGCCCTTCATGCCAAAGGGAATGAACCAGTCGCCAGGTTGACAAAGACGCACATGTAGTTCGCCTTTCAGCTTATCGGCATCCAGGCAAGCAATGTTTTTGTCTTTTGGAATATTAAACTGGGGTGAATAAGATACCTTTTCTTGCTCCAACTCAGGAGGAGTAGGGACTTTAATCTCCTCAATAAGCAAGTGGGTGCGGTCTTTCACTATGCGCCAATCCTTCGACTCAAACACCTTGCCCGACTGGCCTTGTAGTGCCTCCATCATATCATTCACCTGTGAGGCGTTAAACCCCAGTGGTGTCACAGCTTCGTAGAGCAGACATTGGGGCGAAGGCTCCTGCATCAAAAGATCAATATTGATGCCTTGGTTGTCATTCACCCTTGCCAACCCTTCTGTAATGCTCTTATTATAGATATGGAGTACCTCGTTCAGGTGACTGGCCGTCTGCAGCAAGCCCAAGTTGATAGATGGGTTGATGCTGGATAATAGTGGAAGCAGTTCGAGACGAATCTTGTTGCGGGTATAGTCGGTCTGCAGGTTAGTACTGTCGGTCACATAGGCTTGTCCCAAGTGTTGCAGGTAGTCAAGAATTTCTTGGCGGTTCACACATAACAACGGACGTACAATGGCTCCGTTCTTCGGACGGATGCCTTGCAAACCCTTGATGCCTGTGCCCCTGATGAGGTTCAGAAGGAAGGTCTCCACACTGTCGTCTTGGTGATGGGCCACAGCTATGGTGGAGCATCCCGTTGCTTGGCGCAATTGCTCGAACCAATCATAGCGCAACTCACGAGCTGCCATTTCAATAGAGATACCTTTGCTTTCGGCCGTTGCCTGTGTGTCGAAATGCTGTACATGCAACGCTACTTGCCATTCTTCGCACAAAGTCCTGACAAATGCCTCATCACGATTGGACTCCTCACCACGCAGGTGGAAATTGCAATGAGCCGCTTCGCACGGATAACCCAGTTGCAGCAACACACGCAACAATGCCACCGAGTCGGCTCCACCGCTCAGTGCCACCAGCGTCTTGTTGCCTTTCTCCAGCAATTCTTCCCGCTCGATAAACTGTCTGACTGTACGCTTCAACATATTACGAAGACAAAAGTACAACTTTTTTTCTATACCACTACCTAATAGTAAGTATATTGTTTTCGTTTTCTTTAAAATCGTTCTAAATAGTTTGGGTATTGGATGTCAAAACACTATCTTTGCAGCGTAAAACAAGAAAAGTATGAAATTGTCCGAGCTGAAGACTGGTGAGAAGGGCATCATCGTGAAGGTGTTAGGTCACGGTGGTTTCCGTAAGCGTGTGATTGAGATGGGTTTCATCAAGGGTAAGGAGGTGGAGGTGTTGCTCAATGCTCCCCTGCAAGACCCTGTTAAATATAAGTTGATGGGCTATGAGGTGTCGCTTAGGCATGATGAGGCTGAACTGATAGAAATCATCTCTGAGGCAGAGGCAGAGCGTGAAAGACTGAATGACACTTTGGGTTTGAATGATTCCCCCTCTGGCAACCTTTTTACGGATTACAAGCTGAAACTGGCCAAGCAAAAGCGTCGCATCATCAATGTGGCACTGATTGGCAATCCCAATTGTGGGAAAACATCTCTCTTCAACTTCGCCAGTGGGGCGCATGGTAGGGTAGGCAACTATGCCGGTGTGACGGTAGATGCCACAGAGGCTCGTGCTTCGTTCGAGGGTTATGAGTTCATCCTTACCGACCTTCCCGGTACTTATTCGTTGTCTTGCTACAGTCCTGAAGAACTTTACGTTCGCAAGCACTTGTTCGATAAACGTCCTGATATTGTCATCAACATCATTGATGCCAGTAACCTGGAGCGCAACCTTTATCTCACTACCCAGTTGGTGGATATGAACCTCCGCATGGTATGTGCCTTGAATATGTACGACGAGTTCGAGCGTCGTGGCGACAAGGTGGATATCGAGACCCTGAGTTCGCTCTTTGGTGTGCCTATGATTCCCACTTCTTTCAAGACGGGCATGAATGTCGATCTGCTCTTTCACATTATTATTAATATGTACGAGGGTGCCGACTTTATTGACGAGAAGGGTAATGTCGATCCTGAGGTGGCGAAGGAAATCAGGGAATGGCATGACACGTATGCTACCAAATCGCCTCAGCATCATATCGAGGACTTTGCCGAGGGTAATCGTCCGTTGAAGAACTACTATCGTCATATCCACGTCAACCATGGTCAGTATGTGGAGCGAGGTATCAATACGGTTCAGGTACCTTTGAAGGAGAACGAACACATACGTCAGCTCTATTCCACTCGTTATTTGGCAATTAAGTTACTGGAACATGATAAGTCGGTAGAACAAATCATCGCAGAACAACCCAATGCCGATGACATCATGGAAGCTTGTAAGCAAGCAGCCATTCAGATAGAACAAGATACCCAACAAGATGCCGAGACAGCCATCATGGATGCCAAATATGGTTTTATTCATGGTGCTTTGGCTGAGGCAGGCTATGTGGAGGGTAAGGTAGTGGATACTTACAAGACCACACACCTTATCGACAGCATATTGTCTAACAAGTGGATGGGCTTCCCTATTTTCTTCCTGATGTTGTTCCTGATGTTCGAGGTGACCTTCGAACTGGGTCAGTATCCCATGGATTGGATAGAGGCTGGTGTGGCTTGGATAGGTGAAGCGATAAGTAACACCATGCCTGAAGGCTCATTGCGCTCGTTGTTGGTCGATGGCGTGATAGGTGGTGTGGGTTCCGTCATTGTGTTCCTGCCCCAAATTTTGATACTCTATTTCTTCATCTCCCTGATGGAAGATTCTGGCTATATGGCCCGTGCCGCTTTTATCATGGATAAACTCATGCATAAGATGGGCCTGCATGGCAAGTCGTTCATTCCACTCATCATGGGCTTTGGATGCAACGTGCCAGCTGTGATGGCCACACGTACCATCGAGAGTCGTCGTTCGCGCATCATTACCATGATGATCTTGCCGTTTATGTCGTGTTCAGCCAGGTTGCCAATCTATATCATGATCACAGGCACCTTCTTTTCGCTGCAATACCGCTCGTTGGCCATGATTTCGCTCTATGCCATCGGCATCTTGGTAGCTGTGGTGATGAGTAATATCTTCTCCCGTCTGGTAATCAAGGGCGAGGATACGCCTTTTGTGATGGAACTGCCTCCTTATCGCATGCCTACGGCTAAGGCCATTGGCCGACATACATGGGAGAAGGGCAAGGAGTACCTGAAGAAGATGGGTGGTATCATTCTGGTAGCATCTATCATCGTGTGGACATTGCAATATTTCCCCCACAATGAAAACCTTACTACCCAGCAACAACAAGAACAGTCGTATATCGGTCGCTTGGGCAAGGCCATCGAACCAGCGTTCAAGCCACAGGGTTTTAACTGGAAGCTCGATGTATCGCTCATTGCTGGTGTAGGAGCCAAGGAGATTGTAGCCTCTACCTTGGGTGTTATCTATTCTGACGATGACTCATTTGCCGATGATGATTCTTTTAGCCAGGAGAATGAGAAATATACTCGTCTTCGTCAGGCAATGACAGAAGATGGCATCACGCCTTTAGTAGGCTATTGCTATCTGCTGTTCGTGTTGCTCTACTTCCCTTGCATCGCTACCATTGTGGCCATCAAAAATGAGACGGGCAGTTGGCGTTGGGCATCTTTTGCCGCCATCTATACCACTTGTGTGGCTTGGATAGTATCAGCTTTGGTTTATCAGATAGGCATGTTGTTATGATGCTGGGTTGGCAAGACTGGATAGTGGCACTCATCGTGGTGCTTTGTGTGGGCAGGGTAGGACTGAGCCTCTGGCGGCTGTATCAGAAAACACGACGTGGTGATGATCCTTGTGCCCATTGCACACAACCTTGCGACATCAAGCATCAACACCAGCTTAAAAAGGATAATCATTGTCCTTGTAATAAAAAAACTAAGAATTCTTGCTGCGAATAGTTGGCAATTCAAAAAAATGTTGTACATTTGCATCCGCATTCAACAAAACTCGGTGCCTTGGATGAGTGGTTGAGTCACTGGTCTGCAAAACCATGCACGGCGGTTCGAATCCGCCAGGCACCTCCAAAGGAGTCTGATATTGTCAGACTCCTTTTCTTTTTTCTCATTTATAAGTTACTGCTTTGGGTACAGTTTTTCCTTGTTATCTTTATCAAACTAGTATGTAAAAATACGTCTTTAACTATTATTAACGTCTAATTATTTGTATAATTACGAAAAGTTCGTACGTTTGCATCGTAGTTTATAATTGGAGATGCTTTATGGTTGCAATCGTTACATTATTAATAAAGGTGAATGTGTTCTTGGCAGTGCTCTACCTGGTGTATATGTCTTTGTTCCGCAACGACACTTTCTTCGTTTGGCGTAGAATAGCCTTGCTATCATTCTATGCCATCGCCGCCTTGTTTTTCGTTGCATCGCAAGTACATTGGCAAGTGCCTACTCCAATGGCAGGAACGATAGATGCAGGCATCGGTACCGTTTGGATGCAAGCTATTGAAGTAGCTGCTTCTAATGAGGTTGTCATGCCAGACATCAGAACAATTATACTGCTGATTTGGCTTGGCGTAGCTGCCTTGTTGGCCTTGCGTTTCTTATGGCAGTTGGCATCCATCTGTTGGCTTGCCTGGAAATCAGAAGTTGGCTATGCCGATGGTGTGAAAGTCAAATTGACTACCATTGAAGGCAGTCCGTTCTCCTTCTTCAGTTGGATATTCATTCATAGGAAATTGCTGAACGAACCCAGCTTGCATGAGGTGTTGCAACACGAGCAGACCCATGTAAGACAATGGCACTCGTTGGATGTAATGCTCAGCGAGTTGGCGTGTGTGGTGTTTTGGTTCAACCCTTTCGTGTGGCTCATAAAGCGTGAGGTACGTGTCAACCTCGAATACCTCGCCGATCAAGCTGTGCTGCAACATGGCAACGATTCACGCAGCTATCAGTACCACCTATTATCTTTAACTTTCCCAAGAAGTGTAGCTACTCTTTCTAATAATTTCAATGTTTTACCTCTTAAAAAACGTATCAAGATGATGAACAAACAAAGAACTAAAGAAATAGGCAGACTCAAATACCTGTTGCTGCTGCCTGTAAGCGTATTGCTGTTTATGCTGAGCAGTACGCCTGTAAATGCGCAATCGAAGGCTACTACCCACCCCGATGGCTCTGTCACTATCAAGTATAATGGTAAGGATGAAGTTATCAAGAAAGCCGGTGAAGATACCTATATGATGGTGGATGAAATGCCTGTGTTCCCAGGCGGAGAAAAGGCTATGTTGGAATTCCTCAGTACAAATATCAAGTATCCTGAGAGCGCCAAACAAGCTAAGACAGAAGGTCGTGTAACCGTTCAATTCGTAGTAGGTTCCGATGGTGCTTGCCGTGATTTTAAGGTACTTAGGGGTGTATCGCCTGATTTGGATGCTGAGGCTATCCGTGTGTTGAGTTCCATGCCTAAATGGACGCCAGGCAAGTTTGAGGGTAAGCCTGTACCTGTAAGATTTACAGTGCCTATTAATTTTAGAGCACAATGACATTCATGAACAAGGGGGGCTTTCGGGCCCTCCATATCTAAACTTTTCTATCGTATGGAGAAACTAACAAGACAGGAAGAAGAAGTGATGATGCTCATCTGGCAGTTGGGCAAAGCGTGTTACATCCGTGAGGTAATGGACATTTATCCTGAGCCCAAGCCACCCTATACCTCTGTGGCATCCACCGTGAAGAACCTGCAACGCAAGGGTTACTTGCAATCCACGGCCAAGGGTGTTTCCTACCTTTATAGCGTCAAGATCTCGAAAGACAAATACAAAAGCCGCTTCATGCAAGACTGGGTGAAGGACTATTTCCATGACTCCTATCGCCAAATGGTCTCCTTCTTCGCCAAGGAACAATCCATCTCTGCCGATGATCTTCGTGAAATCTTGGAGGAGATAGAGAAGGGGAGATAAAATAGAATGAATTTTGATTTCACCCTTCACTTTTCACTTTTTATCTATAACGTATTGTTGTATAGTATGTTATGATAGTGAAGAGTGTCGTCAACTCTTCACCAACTCTTCACACTCTTCACTATCATTAATTGGCATATTATCCTTTGAGGTGAAGGGTGGTGAAGGATTAGTGAAGGGTTAAAAAGACTCTTCACTTCTTTAAGCATCAATGTTTCAGTATATTAGGATATAAAAGTGAAGAGTGAAGGTTTTTTGCATAAAACATTTTCTTCAGACTTTTTTGTGTGCAAAACATCTCTAAGTTTTGTTGCAACGTTAGCAAAAACTTGTTCCCTAACTAGGGAAATATTATTTTGTAACTAGGGAAATATTTTTTCTAACTAGGGAGAAAAAAACGAGGAAGTAGCTCGTTCATAATTTTTCTAGAGAATTTGACGGTTTACTACTAGTAAGCTATAGGTTTGCTACTAGTAAGCGATGGGTTTACTACTAGTAAGTTTTTTTGTTAAAACTCTGCCTTTCTTTTGCTTTAACCACATTTATTTATATCTTTATCCCCAAATAATAACTAAACTACGAATCTATGAAAAAAACATTAGCATCTCTATTTACGATGTTGCTTTGTTTTGCCTTTGTTTCGTGTGGAGGAGACTCGGGACCTAGCGGTGAACCAAGTCCAGCTCCAACTCCTACACCTACTACGGTGAAGGTGTTAGGGGTGTCGCTTGATATGGCTGCATGCGAACTGGAGGTGGGCACTAAAGTAACACTCGTAGTTTCCATTACGCCTAATAATGCTACTAATAAGACAGTTAGTTGGTCAACCAGTAACGCTAGTGTGGCTACTGTAAGCAACGGAACCATTACGGCTGTAGCACCTGGCAAGGCCACCATTACCGTAACAACTTCTGATGGTAACAAAACCGCTACTTGTGAAGTAACCGTTGTGGCTGCAAAACCAACTACTGTGGCTGTAACAGGTGTTTCACTCGATAAATCCTCTTTGGCATTAGAGGTAGGAGGTACAGCTACACTGACGCCTACCGTAACTCCATCTGATGCTACCGAAAAGGGTGTAACTTGGAGTAGTGATAAAACCAGTGTGGCTACAGTTGATGCCAATGGCAAGGTGACTGCTGTGGCTGCTGGTACTGCTACCATCACTGTAAAAACCAAAGATGGAGAGAAAACGGCTACTTGTACAGTAACCGTTACAGATCCCGAACCAACGCCGCCACCAACGCCATCAGTTGAAGGAACCAGTGTGGCGATGAGTCAGGCAACGATGAGTCTGGCTATGGGTGATGTGGCTCAGCTCACGGCTACAGTGAATACATCTTCTACTGACAAGTCGGTGACTTGGGCAAGTGACAACACAACCGTAGCAACAGTGGATGCTGGTAAGGTGACGGCTAAGGCTGCTGGCACAGCTAACATCACGGCTACGGCCAACGATGGAAGCGGCAAGAAGGCTACCTGTAAAGTGACAGTGGTATCGGCTGGTAACTCAGGAAATACTTCTGGTGATATTTCTTCTGAAGGACAGGATTGGGAAAACCCTTAAAAGTGAATTGTTATGAAAACATCTAAATATATATGGACCATAGGTTTGCTGGGCGTACTGGCAAGTTGTAGTGACGATATGTCTGAAATGGTATCGCCAGTAGAACAGGGCATTACCCGTATCTATGCTACCATCGGCGATGATATGGCTGATACGCGAACTATGTTGGTAAATGACAAGAAGATTTTTTGGGAGGTGGGAGATAAGATAGGTGTCATACCAACAGGTGATTTTTCTAAGGGTTGGTACAATTTTACATACCAGAATGATGGTTATTTTAATGGTGGTGATGCTACTGGCGTTGGCACATCTGGTACTTATTTTGCCGCTTATCCTAGTATACTTTATGCTAAGGATGATACCAAGCAATTATTGATGAAGTTGGATGAAGAAGTGAAGTATAAAGAGAATAGTTTCTCTCAGCCCATGCCAATGTTTGCTGGCTCTACTAACCTTCCTTCTGGCCAGCTGACATTCTATCCAGCTGCTGGTGTAATAAAGGTGGCTTTAGCAGGTTCTTTTAAGGTGACTAGAATTACGCTGGAAGGAAATAATCATGAACAAATTACTGGCGTAGGAATGTTAAATACAGCCGAGGCTAAACCATCACTCAAAATGAGTCCACTTAATTGGACCATAACTTCTGATAAGGGATCTACAGAATATGTGCCTGGTTACCAGCAAGTGATGACTATGGGCAGTGGCGTGCTGCTGAGCGAGTCGCCCACCAGCTTCTACTTCGTGGTGCCTCCCATCGACTTTACTAAGGGTATTACTATTACAGTGGAAGGGGATGGCCTAAGTCATCCTATTGTGAAAACAACGGCCAGCGATGTGAAAGTAGAGCGTGGTGCGATGAAGGCGTTTACGTCTGTAGATATTAGTGCTATTATGCAGGAAGAAGCTGCGACACAACTGGATGCCCTGAAGGCGATGTATTATAGTTTGGATGGTGCTAACTGGACCAAGAAATGGGACTTAAGCAAACCGTTGAGCGAAGTGGCTGCATGGCCAGGTGTTACGGCTGATGCCAACGGCTTGGTGACGAAAATTGACCTGAGCAACAACGGCTTGAAGGGTACCTTGCCTGCAGAAATAGGTAATCTGACTCTCTTGCAGGATATCAATCTGTCAGGCAACAACATCACGGGTGGCATTCCAAAAGAGGTGAAAGGTCTTGATTTACTGCAAAAATTCTATATCGACGGTAACCAGATGAATGACAGTGTGCCTTATGTGGTTTATACATCTGATGTGTGGGGCTATGCTGATAAAAAGCTGACACAGCAGAGTGGCTATGCACTGAAAACCAAGTATGTTTCGAACGACTATAGCAAAGATGGTTACAATGAACGGATTTACACACACACGGTTGGTCCTGGCATTCCTGTTGTGATTACCTGTGAGGCTTTCACTGATGATATGGTGGAGGAGTTCAATACCCAGGCTACAAAGGCCATGAACTATTTCTTCTCAATAGCGCCTTACAAAGACTTTCAGGAATATTTTGATGTGTATAAGATGATGTCGGTATCGCCCAACAATGAGGTGGGATTGAACTTACCATACGGTATGAAATATGATGGTGAAACCTATCACATTGAATTTAATAATGTGAGGCAGAAGATTGAAGATATGACGGAACTGAACTCTCATTATTTGCTATCGATTGTGCTGCTGAATGAAATTAATGAACCAAAGCGTGCCAGGTGCTTTATGTTTTCTGATGGTTTTAGCGTTGCTATTGCGCCAGTAGATGAGGATATGGAGTGTATAATTCACCACGAGGCGGGCGGTCACGGCTTTGCTTTCCTGGCAGATGAGTACTCTTCAGATGGAGATAAGACTTATGGTGCGGAAGAGAAAGCTGAACTGGATCAGTGTCACGAAATTGGATGGTATTTGAACTTGTCATATTATAACACCGAAACGACTGTGCCTTGGAAGGATTTCTGGATAGATGCAGCTTACGCTCCTGAAGCAGTAGGTGCTTATGAAGGTGGTGATGCTGCTTATAAGCATGGTGTTTACCGTAGTACGGAAAAGAGTACGATGAACAATCAGTATGAGTTTGACAAGTTTAATCCGCAGAGTCGTTGGCTAATCTACCAGCAAATCTGCAAAAGGGCTGGATTGGCTTGTACCCTTGAGGCATTCAAGATGTATGATGCAGCTAACATCACTTCTTTGCCTCCTGCAGTATCGGTAGTTACCCGTAACTATGTAGAGAAGAAAGAACATAAGTTAGGTGCACCACCTGTGATTGAATGGAAGTGATTAAATAAATAATATCCCCGTCCGGTTGGGCGGGGATTGTTGTTTATTGTCCTTTTCGTTGCGAAGGTCGGTTGGCACGACGCTTGCGAATATCTGCCTTCATCTTGGCAGAGGCCGATTTGTGTGCCCCTGTGATGTAGGTTTTCTTCTTAGCCTTGGTCTTTATCTTATTGGTAGGCTGGGGCTTGTCGCTCTTGCCCCTAAACACTACGCCTTGCATGATGATTTTTTCGATGTCTTCTCCTGCCATAGCTGTTGACTATTAATGTGTTTCTACATTAGTAATTTCACCCACGAAGATGTTGGCACGGCCACGACCAGGTTTTTCTTTCGTGGCATTGAGGCACTTCATCACCACTGATGGTTGGTTGGCTCCATTAGGATAGAAGGCTACCGTGTATTCCTTGGCCTTTTCCAGTGCTTGGTAGCTTTGTTCGGGTGTCAGAATGGTGTTGATATATTTCTTACCCTTGCTGGATGACAGATAGCCTCCTGCATTGGCCGTCATGGTGGTACGGTTGAACTCATCGTCACCAATGATGATCACCAACTTACCATTGCTGGCCTGTACTTTGTCGGCAGTTAACTCAGGAAAGGCCTCGTTTGACTTTGCTACAACGAGTTCTGCTACCTTTGCTGCTTCAGCTGGCTTAGCTTCTACAGGCTCAGTTACTTTGGCTACAACGGGCTCAGCTGGTTTCACAACTTCTGCTGGCTTGACAGCTTCAACTGCTTTCTCTACCTCAGCAGGCTTTATAGCTTCAACTGGTTTTGCTACTTCAGCTGCATTACCCACAACTGCTACAGGAATAGTAGAGGTGATGGTTGGAGCTGCTGCTGTGGCTACAGGTTTCTCTGGTTCAGCTTCTTTGGTAGTAACTTGTGAACTAACTACCGCCACAGCATCCGACTTGCGGGTTTCTTCGGGCTTACCGTCGTTTTGCACAATTTCAAAGCCACTCAGTGCCTTCTGTAGGCTTTCGTTCATGTCATCAACGAAATCCACAGTCTTTCTGCGCCATTTAGCAAACCCACGAGCCAGTCGGCTTTGGTCCTTTGTCAGTGCCACCTTGTCGGTAATCCAGTTTTCAGCTACAAATATTTCTTTTTCGTTTGGATAGTCATAACGTATGTTCCTGATCTGTAACACACATTTGCCCTCGTCGCAGTTGGCAATCATCTGGTACAATACTTTGGTGCGGTCAAGTGCCAAAATTGAGTTGGAGAACACGATGTATTCTTCGCCATTGGCGGCAACTTGTCCTCGTTCCTCGTTTTCGTAGGCTACACTGCTCTTGTTGGCGTTTTGCTGCATGCGGGCTTTCATCCACTCCTGTACCTTGGCATACACCTCTCCCTTGCTCATGCCTGTGATGTTGAATTCCTTGGAAAATAACACTTTGCCGTTTACTTCAGGTACAGCACCTTTCAGGTAGTAAGAGTCATCGTGGTTGGCGTTTCCATTCTTCTGTGCCGATATATGCAAGGGCACCACTAAAGCCATAGCGGCTATGCATAGGGTAATGATAGTGTTTCTCATATCAACCTGTTTATTAATTTTACCTTGCAAAGATAAAGATTTCCATGTAATGTAGCATTCCCTTACCCTTGAAACTTAATGCTTTTGCACAAATTATCACTTCTTGTGCAAAAAAGTGTTCAAAAAAGTTGCGAGTTTTGGAAAATTAATATACCTTTGCCGCCGTTAATTGGAAAATGCTCCAAAAAATGCGTTAAATTAACCACTTTATTAAATAGGTAAAAAAGATGAGAAAAACATTAATTGGCTTGGCTATGCTGAGCATTTCGTCCACTGCTTTTGCTGGTGGCGTACTGACCAACACAAATCAATCGGTAGCATTTATCAGAATGTTGACACGTGGCGCTATGATAGATTCTGATAGTCCTTATTCCAATCCTGCTGGTTTGGGCTTCCTGCAAAGAGAGGGCTTGTATATCTCGTTCAACTGGCAAAATGCTTATCAGGAACGTAATATTGACGCCACCTTCCCCTTGTTCCCCGAAGCTAACCATCACCGTTTCTATAAAGGTACCGCTTCGGCACCTGTTATCCCTTCGCTGTTTCTTACTTATCGTAAAGGCGATTGGGCCATTTCTGCCTACGGAGGCGTGATAGGTGGTGGAGGCGAGGCTTCCTATAGTACAGGTTTACCGATGTTCGACTCGGGTGTAATGGCTAAGATAGCTGCCAATCCTACCATACAGACGGTGATGAAGGCCACTGGAGCACAAGCGGCATCAGATTTATATGACATGAACTCAGCTATGAAGGGCCGTCAGTTTATTTATGCCTTTCAGGCTGGTGTGACCTATCGTGCCACCGATTGGCTGTCGATTTATGCAGGTGCCCGTATGAACTATTTCGTGGGTGGCTACAAAGGTTATGTAACGGCTACTGCCAAACCAGAACTGTTGCAAAATCCAGTTATCCAGCAAGCTGCTGCTGCCAATCCTGCTTTAGCAGCCTTGGCTAACCAGCCGTTGGTGGACCTAAGATTGGATGTTGACCAGAAAGGATGGGGTGTAGCTCCTATCATTGGTGCCCATGTAAAGTTGAACAAATGGAACATTGGTTTGAAATATGAATTTAAGGCTAATCTCAACATTGAAAACAACACCAAGGAGAATTCTGATCCCAATGGTGCTTTGGCTGCGTATAGAGACGGCGTGAACACACCGAGTGATGTGCCTGCTCTGTTCAGCGGTGCTGTGATGTATGAGATTTTGCCTACCTTGCGTGCCAGTGTGGAGTATCATCACTTCTTCGACAAGAACGCTGAGATGGCCAACGATAAGCAGAACGCTCTGACTCGTGGTACCAATGAATACTTAGTTGGCGTGGAATGGGATGCACATAAATATGTCACCCTCAGTGCAGGTTTTCAACGTACCGACTATGGCTTGAGTGATGACTTCCAGTACGACACCTCTTTCTACTGTGATTCTTATTCTATCGGTTTGGGTGGTGTGATTCACCTCTCAAAACGTATGAAGGTAAATATTGGCTATTTCTGGACACATTATACCGATTATACCAAGCAGAGCAGCAACTATAACAATACTACCTTGCCAGGTACGAATGTGTATAGTCGTCATAACAAGGTGTTTGGTGCAAGCATCGACTATATCTTCTGAAACTCTTTCTAAAACACAAACTAATACTCTTTTCGGTGCAAAAGTTTGCATAGTTCGCTGATTATGCCTACTTTTGCGCCGATTTTTATTGTATGATGCTGCGAATAGCAGTCGTGTATTCCAGAACACCACGTAAAAAACAGGAAATATGAAACAACAAGTATCAGTTACTTTCATGTTGCTCGGCATACTGTTCAATGTGTGCCTCGTAGCTTCTAATCTCTTAGGAACCAAGCTTATCAATGTTTTTGGCATCAGCGTCACTGGCGGACTGATGATCTTTCCCATATCGTATATCATCAACGACTGTGTAGCGGAAGTATGGGGATATCGAAAGGCTCGACTCCTTATCTGGAGCGGCTTTGCCAGTAATTTCTTCACCGTAGCGGTGGGCTTGATAGCCGTTGCTATTCCTGCTGCTCCTTTCTGGGAGGGGGAAGAGCATTTCAATTTTGTGTTTGGTATGGCTCCACGCATTGCCTTTGCTTCATTGATGGCTTATCTGGTGGGTTCATTCCTTAATGCCTGGGTGATGAGTAAGATGAAGATTGCCAGTAAGGGGGCTCACTTCTCTTGGCGTGCTATTTTATCAACCGTGGTGGGAGAAACTGGTGATTCGCTGATATTCTTCCCTATTGCCTTTGGATGGTTGATAGGTTGGACAGAACTATTTACCATGATGGTTACCCAAATTATCCTTAAGACCCTGTATGAGATTATTGTATTGCCAGTAACCATTCGGGTGGTGAAGGCCGTAAAGAAGATGGAAGACACGGATGTGTTTGATGATAATGTGTCGTATAATGTATTGAACGTAAAAGATATCTGATTATGATTGACGATAAAGTATTGGTGGTGTTCAGTGGTGGACAAGACTCAACCACTTGTCTGTTTTGGGCAAAACGTGAGTTTAAGGAAGTGTATGCTGTGAGTTATCGTTATGGCCAGAAGCATGAGATAGAGGTGGCTCTGGCTCAAAAGATTGCCGAAAAGGCTGGGGTGCCTTTTGAGGTGATGGATATCCCTCTGGTGGGACAATTGGGTCACAACTCACTGACGGATTCGTCTATGGTAATGGATCAAGAGGTGCCAAAGAAAGGCTTACCTAATACCTTCGTGCCAGGACGTAACATGTTCTTCTTGAGCATTGCAGCTGTATATGCCCGTGAGCGTGGTATCCGTCATCTGGTGACGGGTGTTTCACAAACTGACTATAGCGGTTATCCTGATTGTCGTGACGCCTTTATTAAATCGCTGAACGTGACACTGAACTTAGCTATGGATTACCAGTTTGTGTTGCATACGCCATTGATGTGGATAGATAAGGCACAGACTTGGGAGCTGGCTGACCAACTGGGTGTGCTCGACCTTGTGCGCAACGACACGCTGACTTGTTACAACGGTATCCAAGGCGATGGGTGTGGTCATTGTCCATCGTGCAAGTTGCGTAATCAGGGTTTACAGAAATACTTGGCACAAAAAGCCGCACGTGAAAAACTTGTCTGATTCTTTTGTTTTCCCCTTTTTATTTGTACTTTTACATTCGAATAAGGAATTTATACGACAATGAAAGAGAAGTTATTAGGTTTATTTTTGGTTTCTTTTTTCTTTCTACCGTCAATGGCGGAAGATATTACTGGCATAGTATTAAAGAATGGCAAGCCCAAGAAAGGTATCAACGTATGGTTGAAGAAGGCTGATAGGGCGGTGGATACAGATAAGGATGGAAAGTTTTACTTCTTTGATGTTGCTGAAGATGACACATTGTTAGTTACAGCAGGACCAAGGGCTGATGCTGAGTTCCCTGTGGGTGACATGAAAGACATCACAGTAAATTTAGAAAAAAAAGACTTTGTGGTGAGTGACGGGACAAGTGAACAGCGTCTTCCTTATATTATGGCCCCACTTCCAAAACCCAGTGATGGAGTGACCCACGAAATGATTATGCGCTCAGGGCTGCGTTCCGTCGCAGAAATACTGAAAAGTTACATGACTGGTGTGATTGTCTCTACAGAAGGAGGCACTACCAAGGTGATGGTGCGTGGTATCAATTCCATCAATTCGAGTACCGAACCATTGGTGGTGCTTGATGGTATGGCTCTTCAGGGAGTGGACATCGAGAACTTGGTGCCAGTGGAAGAAATTGCGCTTATCAAAGTTAACAAAGACGGCTCAGGCTATGGTGTTCGTGGTGCCAATGGTGTGATTGAAATAACAACCCGTAAATAATGAATCGCTGGTTTTGGCTCATAGGTGCTTTGCTGCTTAGTCTGAGGACTATGGCACAAGACGAGGTGGTAAACTATTCCATCAGTGGCACTGTGCCAGCGGGTGTAACCTCGGTTTTTCTGCATACCTTACGCAATGAACCAATAGATACAGCTCAAGTGGAAAACGGTAGGTTCCAGTTTTCAGGAGCTTTGCGATTGAATACCTTTGTCACTTTGGTGGATAATGGTACTGACCTGCCTGTTAACATGATTATAGATGGTACTCCTGTTGAGGTGAATATGGAACGTAGTGTGATGAAAGGCTCCAAACTCAATGAGCGATTGAATAAAGCCGATCGTCAGATTACTGACCTCACCATTGACTATATGCAGGATCAGATGGAATATGCGCAGGTGGGACAAGGACAGGTTGAGTTGCGCGATTCTCTACGCAGGGTGATGAATGCCTCCTATAATAAAGTGGTGGTGGAGATGAAGAATGTGATTCGTGCCAATTCTGATAATGTGATTCCTGCTCTTTACCTCTCTCAGATCTATAATACTCTCACTATTGATGAACTGAAAGAGTATCTCAATGAAGATCATGCCTATGCTGCTCATCCGCTTTGTGTGGGTGCTTGGCGTATGCTGAACCATCATGAGAAAACGAATATCGGTACCCGCTTTACTGATTTGATAGAGGCTGATACAGCTGGTGTGAGTCACCGGCTCAGCGAATATGTGGGCAAGGGCAATTATGTGCTGATTGACTTTTGGGCAAGTTGGTGTGCCCCTTGTATGTTGGAGATGGACAATGTAAAGGCCGTTTATCAGAAGTACCATGAGAAGGGTTTCGAGATTGTGGGCCTTTCGTTCGACCGTGGTCGTCAGTCGTGGATCAATGCTATCATTAACCATAAGCTCAACTGGATTCATCTGAGTGACCTCAAATACTGGAACAGCGAAGCTTCTATTGTCTATGGCATCAGCTCGATTCCCGCCAACATCCTGTTGGATGGCAATGGCATCATTATAGCCACCGATTTACGTGGGGAAGAGCTTAGCAGGAAATTGCGACAAATTTATAGATATTGATTTTTTTTCTTCAAAAAAGGTTTGATAAATAAATATTATTGTCTAACTTTGAGGTGTAACTATAAACATTACACTTAAAACAAATACTGCTATGAAGAAGGATGATATAGGTACAAATGCGGGATTGGTTTGGCGCACACTCTTCTACAAAGGGAATAAGGCCACATTTAATGAGTTGTTACAAGACACTGGACTAAATGCCATTGATCTTTCATCGGCCATAGGATGGTTGGCTCGAGAAGACAAAGTTGAGTTCTTCTACGAAAATGACGAAGAGTTTATTGACGTTTACAGGGATAGCTACTTTTAGCTATCCTTTTTTTTGTTTAGAATAATTGTTTTTCTAAATAAAAGATAAGTTTTTTGCCGATTGTTTTTGTCTATCTGATAGATTTGTACTATTTTTGCTGCCGCTAAGGAATAAGATAGTATAAATATTATGACAAAATGAAAGGCAAGATTAGTAAGTTTAGACTGCTGGCAGTGGCGATGATGTTGACCACAAGTATTTTTGCCATGGCTCAACAGTCATCAGGTGAAACCGACTGGATGAAGGATTTTACCTCTCGAATCACTCTAAATGGCTATGCACAGGCTGGATGGAGTTATCAAAACCCCAACGGCAAAGACCAGAATTCCTTTAATTTGAAACGTACCCTGCTTTGGGCAAAGGCAAGGATTACTGATAGATGGTCGTTCTTGTTTATGCACGACTTCTCAAGTGTGGTGCAGGAGTTCTATACAGACTTCCGTGTGACAAAGGGTAACGAGATAACCATTCGACTGGGACAGTTTAAGCATTCTTTTTCGATGGAGAACCCGATGTCTCCTACGCAGTTGGAGCTAATAGATGTTTATTCGCAGGCGGTACTCTATCTTGCTGGTGAGGGCCCTGACCCTTTGAATGGTGTGAATTATGGTCGTGATATGGGTATTGAGGTGTATGGAGATCTGCTCGAAGGTAAGTTGCATTACGAACTTGCTCTGATGAGCGGACAGGGTATCAACCGCAAGGACTTAAATAAACAAAAGGATTTTATCGCTAAACTGGAAGTGCGCCCTGTTGAAGGACTAAGACTGGTGGCATCTGGTTATATTGGCAAAGGTCATGCAGTGGGTACTGCTGCTTGGAACCCAGATATCCAAATAGGTGACAACTACAAGCGCAACCGCTATAGCGTAGGCGCTGAATATAAGAGCAAAGCCTATACAGGTAGTAAATATAAGGAAGCACGACCTGCTTCGATCCGTGCAGAATGGTTGGGCGGCGAAGACGGTGAGGTGGGCTCACGTGGTGGATATATCACCACCAGCATCCCCGTGGTGGATGCTCTTGATGTGGTGGCAAGCGCCGAGACCTACGACCGTAATACCAAAGTGGACGGATGGGATCAAACTAATTTCACCATCGGACTGCAATACTGGTTCTATAAGAAGTGCCGTTTGCAGTTGCAGTACACCCGTTGTCTATTGGGTAAACAATTAGGTAAAGATTATAATTGGCTTCAAGCACAAGTGCAAGTAGCATTCTAAAGTTATGGTTATAAAAGTTTTATTGACAATTATTTTTCTGGCTGTGATGATTGGTGTGGGTCTATATACCCGCAAGCAAGCCAGTAGTGTAGAAGGTTTCGTATTGGGCGGTCGTGCTGTAGGTCCGTGGCTGACGGCATTCGCTTTTGGTACAAGTTATTTCTCAGCCGTAGTGTTTGTAGGCTACGCAGGTCAGTTCGGATGGAAATACGGACTTTCGTCGGCATGGATAGGTGTTGGTAACGCCGTGATTGGCTCTTTGTTGGCGTGGCTCCTATTAGGTAGAAAAACCAAACTGATGACACAGCATATCGAGAGTCGCACAATGCCCGATTTCTTTGGTACCCGTTTTGCCGACCAAGGTTTGCGCGTAGCTGCCTCCATTATTGCTTTTGTGTTTCTGATTCCCTATACCGCAGGTGTGTATAAAGGTATCTCCACATTGTTTGAGATGGGTTTCGGTATCCCTTATGAGTATTGTGTGATTATTATGGCTATCCTCACAGCTGTCTATGTGATATTGGGTGGATATAAAGCAACGGCAATGAACGATTTTATCCAAGGCATCATCATGCTTTTTGGTATCGTGGCAGTGATTGTTGCTGTGATTGTTGCTCAGGGTGGATTATCTGAAGCAGTATCCAAACTTTCTGTGCTCCCTGCTGATGGCAGTACCGAACCTGGTTCCGGTGGATTTACCTCGCTGTTCGGTCCTGATCCTTGGGGATTGCTTGGAGTGGTAGTACTTACTTCATTGGGTACGATGGGTTTACCACAGATGGTAGGTAAATTCTATTCCATCACCGACGAGAGTGCTATTAAGCGTGGCACTGTTATTTCAACCATCTTTGCCTTTATCGTGGCTGGTGGCTGCTATTTCTTAGGCGGTTTCGGACGTCTTTACGAACCTGTGGTGGAGAACGGCAAGATAGCTTTCGACTCGATTGTGCCTGCTATGTTGGTGACCTTGCCCGATGTACTAATTGCCCTCGTGGTACTTTTGGTGCTCTCAGCTTCAATGTCAACACTTGCATCATTGGTACTTACCTCTTCTAGTACAATGACGCTCGATCTGATTTATCGTGACAAGAAATCACTTCCAGGTGAGGTGGAAGAGGGTGCTATCGATGATATCGTGTCTGAAAAGATAGAACGTCGCAAGGTGGTGGTGATGCGTGTGTTGATTATGTTCTTCATTGCCATTTCTTTGTTGATAGCCCTTAATCCTCCTACATTCATCGCTCAGCTGATGGGTATCTCTTGGGGTGCTTTGGCGGGTGCCTTCTTGGCTCCTTTCATGCTAGGTCTCTACTCTCGTAGTGTTACTACCGCTTCTGTATGGGCTTGTTTCATCTGGGGCGTAGGCCTTACGGTAGTCAATATGCTGATGGGTAATCCTATCAATCCAATCAACTGTGGTGCTATCGCTATGGTGGGCGGCTTCCCTGTGGTTTGGATAGTAAGTCTCTTTACCAAGAAGTTGCCGAAGAACGTAGTAGATACTATTTTCGAGTGCTATAAGTAAGGCTTCATCATATAAACATAGATTTCGTGTTATTGCTTATGACAATACAAGAAGCTATAGAAGCAAGACATAGTGTAAGGGCTTATAAAGAACAACCGCTGGCAGAAGAGATTGTAAAAGAACTTCAAGAGAAGATTGCCGACCTGAATGAGAAGGGCCAGTTGCACATGCAATTGATTCTGAACGAACCACGTGCTTTCAAGGGTGTGTTTGCTTATGGAAAGTTCTTTGGAGTTAACAACTATATTGTGGTGGCTGGTCAGAAGAGTGATGACTTGGACGAGCGTGTTGGTTATTTCGGGGAACAGCTGGTGTTGTTTGCCCAAACCCTTGGGTTGAATACATGTTGGGTAGGACTTAGTTATACCAAGATCCCAGGAACCTATGTGCTTGGCGATGGAGAGAAGATTGCATGCTATATTGCCATAGGTTATGGTGAGACACAAGGCGTTTGTCATAAGATTAAGACAGTAGAACAAGTAAGTAATATAAATGACACTACTCCTATATGGTTTAAGAAGGGAGTGGAGGCAGCTTTATTGGCTCCTACAGCTGTGAACCAACAAAAATTTTCGTTTGAATACAAAGGTATGAAGGATGGACGCCATCAAGTGTTGGCCAAGAAAGGATTCTCTATGATTGGCTATACACAGATGGATGTAGGCATTGCCAAGTGTCATTTTGAAATCGGGGCAGGAAAGGAAAATTTTGAGTGGGTGTGATGCTCCGCAGCCTATTTGCCCACGCAGAATCTACTTTCCCACGCAGAAGTGACTGAAAATGAATTGTAAGGTGTCATCAGTGGTTACCTCGCCAACAATGTCGCTGAGGTGATGGATGCACTCACGAATATCTTGTGCGAGAAAATCTCCACTAAGGTTGACTTCCATACCTTGCTGTACTCGGCGAATAGCTCCGAGGGCAAGGGTCAGTGCCTCGTAATGACGGGCGTTGGTGACAATAACATCTCCCTGTGAGATCTCAGGCAAATGGGCACTCTCAACCAACAGGGCTCGCAATTCATCCAAATGGGTTCCTTTTTTTGCTGAGATGGCAATATGTTGACAACTTGATGGTGGGGTAGGTTGGTCAACCGACAAATCTTCTTTATTATATACCAAAATTAGTTGCTTGTCTTTGCAATGGGGCAGAATCTGAGCCTGAAGATTAGCAAACTGACGTTCAGCACAAGTGGCATCAAGCATCCATAACACTATGCTGGCTTGGTCAATCTTCTGGAAAGTGCGCTCGATGCCCATGTTTTCAATGGTATCAGTAGTCTGACGAATACCTGCTGTGTCGATGAAGCGGAAAGTAATACCTTCGATGTTGATGGTATCCTCGATAACATCACGTGTTGTACCACTAATCTCACTCACGATGGCACGGTCTTCGCCTAACAGAGCGTTGAGCAAAGTGCTCTTACCTGCGTTAGTCTCACCAATAATTGCTACGGGGACACCATGCTTGATGGCATTACCCAGTTGGAATGAATCAACCAATTTATAGATGACCTTTTCTATATGATCTGCCAAATCTTTTAATTGAGTACGATCGGCAAATTCAATATCTTCATGATCGCTAAAGTCGAGCTCTAACTCTATCAAAGCATTGAATTTCAGCAGCTCGTCGCGAAGCTCGGTCAGCTTCTGACTAAATCCTCCTCGCATTTGATTCATGGCTAACCGATGGTTAGCGGATGAGGTAGAGGCTATCAAATCGGCTACAGCCTCAGCCTGACTCAAATCCATCTTGCCGTTTAGGAAAGCACGTTGGGTGTATTCTCCTGGCTTTGCTAAACGACAACCTTGCTTAATGAGTAACTTTAGAATACGTTGTAGGATATAAGCAGATCCATGACAGGAAATCTCGGTGCTATCTTCGCCAGTGTAGGAGTGGGGGGCGCGAAACAGACTTACCAGCACTTCGTCAACTATCGACCCATCTGCATCAACAACGTTTCCGTAGGTTTGGGTGTAGGCTTTGCAATCTTCTAACAACTTGCCCGTTTTGAGAGGGCAAAATATGTTGGAAGTATAGGTAATGGCATTAGGACCACTCACACGGATGATGCCGATGGCGCCTCCTTGAGCAGTAGCAATGGCACAGATAGTATCTTCGTGGGGAATGTTCATCCATATATGGTTTTGTTGATGAGATCGGCAAGATGCTCTAAATAGACTCTGTCAATATCATCAAAGAAAGCTAATTTATCACTATCAATATCCAAGACAGCCTTTACCTCACCGTTTACAACCAATGGTACCACTATCTCTGAGCGAGACAAAGAACTACAAGCGATATGACCTGGGAACAAATCTACATCAGGAACTACCTGGGTCTTTTTCTCCTTCCATGCCGTACCACAAACCCCTTTGCCAAATTTGATGGTCGAACAAGCCATGGATCCTTGAAATGGGCCCAATATAAGTTGGTTGTCCTTCACCAAATAGAAGCCAACCCAGAAGAAGTTAAACACTTCCTTCAAGGCAGCACTTACATTGGCGAACAGTGACACTTCATAGGTCTCACCCTCGACGCAAGACTTAATTTGTTCAAAGAACTGCTGGTAACGTTCTACCTTGTCTGTAGTTGTGATATTGAAATTTACCTCGCTCATATCCTGTCTAATACCGTCTTTATGAGTTGATCGATGGTGTTCTTATAACCCGTGTTCATTTCTTTAATCAGTCGATTGGCGATGATGAGGCAAACGGTAGTAGCCTTGTGCCCCATGAGTTTACTCAAACCAGCTACAGCTGAACTCTCCATCTCGAAGTTCGTAATATGCAAACCGTCATACTCGAATGATTCTATCTTTTCGTTTTGGTTCGGGTCAGCTGGTTGTATGCGTACATCGCGTCCTTGAGGGCCATAGAATCCATTGCCAGCAACAGTGATGCCTCTCACCATGTCATCAGCAGCAATGCGATTAACCAATTCTTCATCCGCATGAATGGCATATGCAGCAGGAGCACAAAGAGTACCACTCCATCCCATATGGGAAAGGAAGGCGTGTTCCATAGATAGGTCGCAGACGGCATTACGCCCTGCATAGAAATTCAGTACGCCATCAAAGCCAATAGAACGCGCTGAGCAAACGAAAGAACCAACAGGTGTGTTCGGCTGTAAACCACCACTGGTGCCAATGCGAACAATTTCTAAATGTTTAATATCATCATTTACCTCACGGGTTTGAAAATTTACATTAACCAAAGCATCAAGTTCGGTCATCACAATATCAATATTATCACAACCTATGCCTGTTGAAACGCAACTGATGCGCTTGCCTTGATATGTGCCGGTGATGGTACGGAATTCACGACTTTGTACATCGCATTCCACCTGTTCGAAATGGCTGGCTACTGTCGGAACCCTTCCTGGATCACCTACTAAGATAATCTTTTTAGCCAGTTGCTCTGGTTTTACGTGTAGGTGAAAAACACTGCCATCTTCATTGATGGGCAATTCTGACGGTGCTATGTATTTCTTTGCCATAAGTTATTTCTGTTGTGGGTTACTGGTGGGTTTGGCAATATTTTCACGCATGGAGGTGTCGGCTTCAATATTCTTCATGCGGTAGTAGTCCATAATGCCTAAATTACCACTTCGGAAAGCTTCAGCCATAGCCTTAGGTACTTCAGCTTCCGCTTCGATTACCTTAGCACGAGCTTCCTGTGCTTTTGCTTTCATTTCTTGCTCATTGGCTACAGCCATAGCACGACGTTCCTCTGCCTTAGCCTGAGCAATGTTCTTGTCTGCGTTAGCCTGATCAATTTGCAAAGTAGCGCCAATGTTTTTACCTATATCAATATCTGCAATATCGATGGATAGAATTTCAAAAGCTGTACCAGCATCCAATCCTTTGCTTAGTACCAGTTTTGAGATAGAATCGGGGTTTTCCAACACTGACTTGTGATTTGTGGCAGAGCCGATGCTTGATACGATGCCTTCACCCACACGAGCAAGTACGGTATCTTCGCCTGCACCACCAACTAACTGGCGAATGTTGGCACGAACAGTAACACGGGCTTTAGCTATCATCTGAATACCATCTTTGGCCACAGCACTTACAGGAGGAGTGTCAATCACTTTCGGGTTAACTGACATTTGTACTGCCTCAAACACATCGCGACCAGCCAAGTCAATGGCAGTAGCCATCTGGAAAGGCAGTTCGATATTGGCTTTGTTGGCAGATACCAGTGCGTGTACCACTCGCTCAACATGTCCTCCTGCCAAATAGTGGGCCTCCAGTCCATCACGGGTAATGTTTTTCAACCCAGCTTTGTGTGCCTCTATCAAAGCAGGTACGATGATATAAGGTGGTACATTACGTATGCGCATCAGAAACAGTTGTAACAACGAGATATTCACTCCCGACACCTTGGCACTCAGCCAAAGGAAGAAAGGTACATAGTGGAAGAATATCACCAGAAAAACGATGACGGCCACCACTAAGAATGCGGTAAAATAAAAAGATTCGATTTCCATATCTTATGAATTTTTGATTTCTTGAACAATAATTTCATTGTCTGATACACGTGTTACCTCTATGGGCGTTTTCTCATTGAGGAAACCGCTGGCAGATCTAACTTCCACCACATGTCCATTGATATCAGCATTGCCTATTAAGGCCAGTCGTGTTACGGTAAATCCTTTGTCGCCTACTTGAACCTTAGCAGCAATAGTACGGTCAACAGTAGAAGCAACATCTTCGGTAAGAGCTACTTTGTCAAGTGCTTTTGATTTCATGAAAGCTATCAGCATCAGCGAACCAAGTATGATGGCGATTACCAATGTAATAATGCCTGCCAAAGCGCTGATATTGATAAAGGCATAAGCGACCGCCCACACCAGACAAACTGCTGAAAGGATAGCTGCCAGACTGCTGCCTGGTATCAGAAACAACTCTACTAGCAAAAGTAATAGAGCTGATAAGACAAGTGCAATAATGAATAGTATTCCCATATTTTGTTTAAGTTTTTGCTAAGTATCAATTTTGGTTTTCCAGTATTCTCACTTCTTTCGCAACTTTCGCCAGCTGTTCAAAGAGTTCTTTTTCTTTCTGTTCCTCTTGTTGGATGGTACTTCTTAATCGGTTTTTGGTGGTAGCATCTCCTGAGGCATACTGATTGCGTAATTGTTCCAGTCTATTAAAGATTTCTTGGTATGCTTTCTCCACTTGATGATATCGGTTAAAAGCATCACGTGCTTGAGGAGATATAAAGTCTGTCAGTTTGTAATAGGTATGTCCGTCGTTGATAACAAATTCAAATTCACGCATGGGTACCGTATTAGATGGCACATTGTTGATAGTTGCCAGTCTTCTTTGAGCATCACTCACCTCTGCCTGATCAGTCCATGTGTCTTTGATGTTGTGAATCTGTGCTAGCTTTGCCAACTTTGCCTTATCAGTGTTTTCATAGCTATATACAGATTTTGTTTCATTGGGTATGAACACATATATACATACCTTGCCTTCAGGTTGATAACGGTCTGATGCAAACCATCCAAGATTATTGAATTCGTCGATGGCATACATATAATCATTATAAGGCGAGTTATAAGGCATACCAATATTTTCTGGGGTGAAATATGTGTCATCTTCAGTGTCGTGACGGGTAACAAAAATGTCGTAGCCACCAAAGGATTCTTCACTGTCAGAGGCAAAATAAACAGTGATACCATCGGGCATTACAAAGGGGTAGGCGCAATTACTGCCTGCTTCATTAATGTTATCAGGCAAAACAGTTGGAGTTGACCACTGACCATTATGTTTCTGTGCTATCATCAATGAAAGGGTAGAGTCGTTTGACAATACTTGACTATAATACAATCGGTCTTCCAATTCTGTTATAAATAAAGCATTGCCATCATCCTGGCGACCATAAAATTCGCGTGTGGTAAGCAATCGACCAGCATCTTTACTAATACGGTAATAACTTACGAAATCGGCCTTATCTACAACTATGCTATCAATAATCATCACTTGTTCTACGCCCCTTATCATTCGTAACCCATTGCGACTTTGCTCTAATAACGCCTCCGCTTCAGGTGATGTTTTACGACGTCTCTTCAAGTCGGCTATATAAGTTTCCAGTGTATTCACCGCATCTTCAAAGAGATAAAGATTGTTGCAAGCTTCTGCTAAAAATAGCTGACTATCTTGGACCTTACGTTTAACAGCCGTCTGCAAGTAGGGCAGGGCATTGGCAGCATCACCTGTTCGTAAAGCGCATACACCATACCATAAGTTGTAATTTGCATTGTTGGGAGTAGTCTTCACCAACTTTTCAAATGTTGGTTTTGCATCAGTAAAATTGCCCTCTGCATATAGCTTTCGTGCCTCAGCAAGAGTCTGAGCTGAAAGCGTTAATGTCGTGAGACTTAACCAAAAAAGTAGTATGTATTTTTTCATCAACATTGTCAAATTAGCTATTCTTTGCATTCAAAAATACAAATAAAATGAATATAATCCGATTTTTTGACTAATTTTGTGCCCGATTTTATAAAGATTAAGATGAAGGCGCTTTACACCATATTATTATTAATAGTTTCTAACATCTTCATGACTTTTGCTTGGTATGGCCATTTGAAACTGCAGGAGATGAAAATTTCAACCTCCTGGCCATTGTTTGCTGTGATTTTATTAAGTTGGGGTCTCGCTTTTTTCGAGTATTGTTTTCAAGTGCCCGCTAATCGTATAGGTTTCCATGAGAATGGAGGCCCATTCTCGTTGATGCAATTGAAGGTGATTCAAGAAGCCATTACTCTTATTATTTTCACTGTTTTTACTACGGTGCTTTTTAAAGGTGAATCGTTGCATTGGAATCACCTGGCAGCATTCGTATGTCTGGTATTGGCCGTTTATCTGGTATTTTTGAAATAAAGAATTTGAATTTTATTCAGTAACATACTTCTTCATCCCCTCAGTCATGTAGGTTTGGAAGTCACCTTTCTCGTCACTAAAGATGAAATAGGCATCGAGTTCTGGATGACTTTCCACTAAAGACTTTGCCTTCTCCAATCCCATCACCATAAATGCTGTGGAATATGCATCTGCAGTCATACAGTCTTTGGCAATTACGGTAGAACTTAAGATGCTATGTTGTACAGGGCGACCGGTCTTTGGGTCAATGGTATGCGCATATTTCATACCGTCTTTATAGTAGAAGTTGCGATAGTTCCCACTGGTAGCAATACCCAAGCCACTTACTTCCAGAATGGTTTGCAAACTCTGGTTACGACTCAGAGGATCGTCTTCCGGTTTGTTGATGCCGATGCGCCAGAGATTGCCAGTAGGGTTAACGCCTGCGACATCTACTTCACCTCCTATATCCACCATATAGTTCTGGACACCATTACTTTTCAATAGATTGGCAATTACATCCACTGCATATCCTTTAGCGATAGCACTGCAATCAAGCATGATGCGAGGATCTTCTTTAATTATTTTTCCTTCGGAAGAAAGTTGGATTTTCTGCCAGCCGACGATTTGTAGCAAACTATCAATTTTTGCATCTGTTGGGGATATGTTTTCTGTGAAGCCAAAGCCCCAAGCATTAACTAATGGGGCTACGGTGATGTCAAAGTTGCCGTCAGTAGCCTCTGAAATCTTCATTGCTTGACGGAATACATTTGCAAATAAACTATCAACGGTCACGTCCTCATTACGGTTGATGCGACTGATAATCGATGATTCATTAAACATGGAAAGAGATGCGTCAAAACGCTCTAATTCCTTGTCGATGTCAAGTCTTAATGATTTTTCATGTTCATATGTGATACTATACATCGTTCCGAAAATCAAGCCTTTCTCATTGTGATAAGTGGCAGCTTCTTCCCCCCATGAAATAATGTTGTTTTGACGAAGGAGTACCAAAACAGTGCCTACTACCAGCAAGGCCAACCAAATGTAGTTTTTCTTTTTCATATTTATATAATATTCAAATGTTCAAGTAATATCTTAACTCCTATCAATAATAGGATGATACCTCCGACCAGTTCTGGCTTAATGCGTTGCTCATTTTTTTTGCCAAATGTCACACCTAAATATAGACCCAGCAATGAGAATATCAGTGATACAAATGCAATGACCACTACCGGATAGATTAATGAAACTATTGTCTGATAATTTAAACAGGCAAAAGATATGCCTACTGCCAAAGCATCAATGCTGGTTGCAACGGCAAGTGTCAAGATTATCCACAATGATGAAGGGTTAAAATGACGGTCTTTATCTTCTTTAGATAATCCTTCCTTAATCATGTTCCCACCAATCACAGCTAACATACCAAAAGCAATCCAATGGTCTAAACTTTCTACCCATCCACTAAAATAGATGAAAGCAAACCATCCTATAGCACACATCATACCCTGAAACCAGCCGAAACTGAATGACATGGGTAGCATATTACTCCACACATATCGCTTCTGCATGATTCCACTTGCAATAGAGACTGCAAAACAATCCATAGCAAGGCTCACTGCTATCAACCAAACCTCAAGTGCACTCATTTCAATTGATATATAATAGAATAGGTAATACCTGTATTGTTCGAATCATATCGTCCGTAACCGGGTATATAGTAAGGGTCACCATATGTGTCGGTTGAAGCTTTAAGCTTGTACTTGATTCTTAACATCAGTCCCATCTTAATGCGTTTAGCTATGTTAGCACGAATACTCACTGTAAATTCTATCCAATGCATGGTGTACTTCATACCTTCGTGTACAAAGTTGGAGGTGTCTTTCCAAATAGGGTCAGTAAGGTTGGTTTGTTCGGCTCCTCCAATATATTCTGGATCTGTCAGGTTTGGCACAGTCACATCATACTTTCCGCTACCGAGGCCATATCTTAAGCCCACCAACAACAGGTTGCCATGTGCTTTCTTCCATAGGGTATTATAATCAATGCCCAAACGAAAATAGGGGGCAGAAGATTTAATACTTACGTCATAGTCATTCATAGATTTGCCTCCTCCGTAGCCTATCTCAACCGTTGGGAAAAAGCGGTTATAGAGGTTTACATCAACCATCGCTTCTGCTGACATAAAATCTGAGCCGAAGGCTTTGAGCACAGGTGACAAAATATCCACACCCACATCAATGCCATTCATAAGCGGATAGGTTACCTCGGGCTGTGTTTTTTCCCTTTTCTTCTTATGCTGTTGAGACGTCTGCCTACTTCTATTACCACCTGCGTTTTGAGCAGAAAGTGGAGCTGCGAAAACCAACAGCAGCAGAATGCTAATAATATATCTTGATATTCTCTGTTCCATCGTTGGAAGCTGTTGGATTAACAATAACTATAGAGTCAAGCACATGCGTGGTATATTGCAGGTCAGTTAGTTCCTGTTTTACTACGAAGTTGCAGTCTAATGTCAAGAAGTAGGGGGTATTGTGATGACGGAACACAATGGTGTCCTTGTCGTAATGTTGAGGTAATGTGTCTTCAGCATGAAGCATATAGCTGAATATCAATGTCGTTTCTTCTACATTATAACGTAACGGGAGTGAAAGATTTTTAACGCTTTGGTCATCATTGATAATGATAGAGTCGGTGCCATAAGCATATACATTCAGTACATCCAAAGAATAGGGCGTTTCCCATTGAGCTGAGTCTGTAGAGATGACGGTCAGTATATTAGCAGTCAGCATCTGGCGTGCATTGCCAGAGCAGTCATCGTCTTCTGTGCAGGAACAAATGATGCCAATTACACAACCTATCAATAATATTAATGGGATGATCTTCCTCATGACTCCTTGTTGATATTCAACATCTTCTCTATTTGATATTTGTTTCTTTCTTCACTGTTACGTGATATCAGTTCGCCTAGGAAACCAGCCACGAAAAGTTGCGTACCAATAATCATGGATGTAAGTGCCAGATAGAAATAAGGAGAATCGGTAACTAATCTATGAGGCAGGCCATTCAAGATATAGTAAAGTTTGTTTCCACCTACAATCATGACAGATATCAAGCCTATCAGAAACATCAGTGAGCCTAATGTGCCAAACAAATGCATGGGTTTCACACCAAAAGTAGATAAAAACCACAATGTGAGCAGGTCGAGATAACCGTTGATAAAGCGGTTCAAACCAAACTTAGTCTTTCCATATTTGCGTGCTTGGTGCTTCACTACTTTTTCGCCAATCTTGGTAAAACCAGCATTCTTTGCCAACCAAGGGATGTAGCGATGCATCTCTCCATACACTTCTATGTTCTTTACCACTTCCTTTTTATATGCTTTTAGTCCGCAGTTGAAGTCATGCAAATTGTGAATGCTGCTGGCTGTCCTTGCAGTAGCATTAAACAACTTGGTAGGAAGTGTCTTCGATAATGGATCATAACGTTTCTTCTTCCATCCGCTTACCAAATCATACCCTTCGTCTTTAATCATGTGGTAAAGGGCAGGTATTTCATCGGGAGAGTCTTGTAGATCAGCATCCATCGTAATAACCACATCGCCTTCTGCAGCATTGAATCCACAGAAAAGCGCAGGAGATTTACCATAGTTGCGACGGAACTTGATACCTCTTATTTCTGGATATTCTCGTTGTAGGCCTTCTATTACTTGCCATGAGCCGTCATTCGATCCATCATCCACGAAAATCACCTCGTAGCTCAAATGTTCACCTTCTGCCACTCGTTTAATCCATGCATGTAGTTCAGTCAGTGATTCTTTCTCGTTAAATAATGGTATTACTATACTTATATCCATGTTATCTATTTTCAATAATGATTTTTCTTTTAACAATCAAAGCAGTAGGCAATGCCATTAATAAACCGTAGAACATATTCTGACTCACTAATTGAAGGGTGATGTCCACTGGATTCAGAATGGCATAGGTGTCAATGGCTAATTGATATTGTTGTATGTAGCTGTCCATGCCTGGTAGAGTGCTCTCTTTCACCGATTCAAACATATCTTGCAATTTCTCCAATATAAAGCCATTGTCGATAAAATGGAAATAAATCAAATGCCCAACTGATGTCAACAATGATGCATACATATACATGAAGAGACAGAAAGTGAAAGCGTGGATAAAACCAATACCACCATTGTTATTGGAGAATTTGTCTCGATAATGACAGGTAAGGCGATATCCCAGAAACGGCACACAAATAGTAAGCACACCGAATACCAGCATAAATACAGGCATTGACATACCCAAAGGAAAGAAAATGAATTTGAAAATCCAAAAAGCTCCCATGATAGTGCCTGCAGCCATCGAAACCCTGTGTAAATTACTTCTGTCTTCTATCATACGTTTTGTAATATGTGTGCAAAGTTACGAAAAGTCGAGAGCAGAACAAAATATGCTTGCATGTTTTTTATGCCGAGACAGAGTAACTTATTTAAAGTTACGAAAAAATACATCATATACGTTGCAGATAAGAAAAAAAGTTGTACCTTTGCACTCGCTTTAAGCAGAAAGCACATGGGCAAGTCCTATACGGCCAGCTCCTTGTGAATCCCCCAGGGCTTGACCGCAGCAAGGGCAGCAGGTTGTAGCGGCGCGATATAGTAAGCTTGCCCACCCGCCTCTTTAGCTCAGTTGGCCAGAGCACGTGATTTGTAATCTCGGGGTCGTTGGTTCGAATCCGACAAGAGGCTCAAAGAATAAATCCCTTTTGGCAACGAAAGATTACTTTCAGGTTCCAAAAGGGATTTATTCTTTGAAAGCCTGCCACCGGCAGGTTTTTCGGATATCTAATCCGACAAGAGTTCAGCCTGCCACCGGCAGGTTTTTCGGATATCTAATCCGACAAGAGTTCAGTCTGCCCGCGGCAGGCGTTAGGATGGGCGTCAGCCAATCCGACTATCACTTAGCGTAGCTTACAGCACGTGTTTCGCGTATTACTGTAATCTTCACCTGTCCAGGATAAGTCATCTCGTCTTGAATCTTCTTAGCGATTTCACCCGACAGACTTTCTGTCTGCTTGTCATCAATCTTGTCGGCCCCTACAATCACACGTAATTCACGACCTGCTTGGATAGCATAAGTCTTGGTTACGCCAGGATAAGAAGCTGCCAGTGATTCCAAGTCATTTAGTCGCTTGATGTATGCTTCCACAATTTCCCTACGAGCACCAGGACGTGCGCCAGAGATAGCGTCACAAACCTGAACGATAGGAGCAAGCAAGGTGGTCATCTCCACTTCATCATGGTGAGCACCGATGGCATTGCAGATATCAGGTTTCTCCTTGTACTTTTCAGCTAACTTCATACCCAACAGTGCGTGTGGCAATTCTGGCTCGTCATCAGGCACTTTGCCAATATCGTGCAGCAAACCCGCACGGCGTGCTTTCTTGGGGTTCAGACCCAACTCTGTTGCCATTACAGCACATAGATTTGCTGTTTCGCGTGCATGTTGCAACAAGTTCTGACCGTATGATGAACGATATTTCATCTTACCGATAATACGAATCATCTCAGGATGCAAGCCATGAATACCTAAGTCAATGGTGGTGCGCTTACCAGTTTCCACTATTTCATCTTCTACCTGCTTGCGTACCTTTGCTACTACTTCTTCAATACGTGCAGGATGGATGCGTCCGTCGGTCACCAATTGGTGTAGCGCCAAACGTGCAATCTCACGACGTACTGGGTCAAAGGCTGAGAGTACGATTGATTCTGGTGTGTCATCTACGATGATTTCCACACCAGTAGCAGCTTCCAAAGCACGGATATTGCGTCCTTCACGACCAATGATACGTCCTTTAATTTCATCGGAATCGATATGGAATACCGTCACAGAATTTTCTACAGCTGTTTCTGTAGCAACGCGTTGAATAGTCTGTACTACAATGCGTTTTGCCTCTTTGTTGGCATTCATTTTTGCATCGTCCATGATTTCGTTGATGTAGGACTGAGCCTGCATCTTTGCTTCTTCTTTAAGTGACTCAATCATACGTTCCTTAGCTTCCTCCGCTGATAAGCCAGAGATAGCTTCCAGTTTCACGATTTCCTGTTGCTGCAATTTGTCCAGTTCTTCTTTCTTCTTTTCAATTACACCCAACTGATTGGTGAGGTTGTCTCGAATGGCATCGTTCTCGGCTTTCTTGTGCAGCAAGTCTTCCTGACGCTGGTTAAGTACCATTTCACGTTGTTTGAGTTTGTTTTCAACCTGTTGGATTTTTTGATTGCGCTGAGCCACTTCTTTTTCCAACTCTGCCTTTTTGTTGAGGAATTTCTCCTTTACCTCCAGCAGTTTGTTCTTCTTGATAACCTCTGCTTCGGCATTTGCCTCTTTCAGTATGGTATCAGCCTTCGATTTCAGAATAATCTTCTGAATGAAGAACATGATGGTAAGACCTATCAACAAGCCTACCACGCAGAATACTATATTTACTACCATAGTCGTTAAATTAAAATATATATAATAACGCACTGGAAACCAGCTTGCTACTTGCGTCTCAAGCGGGTCAACAGTGCGTGTGTGTCCTTAATAATAAATCAAATGGCCATTATCTGTTGATGCAGTCATCAATCAGTTGTGCCAGTTCTTGCATTTTGTCGGCATAAGGGGTTGTTTCGTTGCGTCCTTTCTCCTTCAGTCCTTCTAGTGACAGTTGGTAAGCTACCATCTGCAAGATGCGCACCTCAGGTAGTTCGGGATAATGCTCCTTATACGCATTTGTCAAGTTGTCAACCTGTCTGGCAGCTTTGCGTACCGTCTCTTCATCACTTCTGCGAATGGTGAGAGGGAAAGGGTTGTTGCCAATGGTCAACTGTATTTTTATCATATCATCGTCCATACATCTCAAGTGTTATGATTGGTTCAACATAGCGATGCATTTATCGACTTCACGCACTATTTTTGACAATCGCTGTTTGGTTTGGCGTACATCGCCACCATCCAAGCTCATTGTCATGGCAGACTTCAAGTCCACATATGACTGGTTCAACTTGTCATATTCAGAATGTAACTTCGAAAAAGCTTCTTCTTTATCAAGTAAAAGCTTCTGTAGTTCGGCATGGTCGCGTCTCAGTTTATCATGCAGATAAATCAGATGGCGAAGACTTGTCTCGAAGTCATTGAGCTGTTTTTTCTCTTCGTCTGTCATTTACTACATCTAATTTGCTACAAAATTACAACTTTCTCTTATTTCTCCAAATAAAAGTTTAGAAAAAGTGACTAAACCACATCATTTTCTTTTATTTGCCGTTCTCAGTCTGTTCGTTTTTGCTGCGTTTTTCTTTCTTAGCCAGCATGACCACCTTATATACGAACTCGCTCATCCATTGTTCTGAGTATTCCAAGCGTTCCTTATAAGTGCGAATCTGCATAGCAGTCTTTTGCTCGTCATCTTTCTTGAACACCGGCTTGGTGCAGATGTCGTGGACGGTTTCTTCCACAGCACTTTTGATAACGCTGCCAAACATTGAAGGTACACGCAACTTCCACTGCATCAGGTTGGTGATCATCATCATCAGGTCACCAGTGAAGCCTTGGTACATAAACATATACGACTGCACCTGATTCTGATTGCGTACATGTTTCTTGATAGAGCTGTCGATTTCCTTGAAGAAATTCTCGCTCAGACCGTAGTCCTGAATCAACATCTTCTTAGATGCCGTTTTCTCACCTTGTCCCAACTTGCCACCAGTGGTGGGGATTTTGAATAATCGCTTGAAGTTGGCTACATCCGGAATAGCACGTATATTCGTAATGCCCAGATTTACTGCCAGTACCGACTGGAAATATACACGCACCAACGACATAAAATCTTCAGCACTTTGTGCTGAAGCATTATTTTTCTTACCGAAAAGTTTAGAAAATATACTCATTGTGTAAATTTGTTACTGTTTAGCGATGCAAAAATAAGAATAATATTTGTCTTTATGGCATCTTTCCCTTATTTTTGTGGATAAATAACTTCAAAACCTGATACAATGAAAAAGTTTTTCTTTCTTTCCTGTCTAGCAGTTCTTGCATGGGTAGGCAATTCGTGTAGTGGTGAGCAACAGCAGTTACAACCTAAAGCTAAACATGTGGTGATGGTGGGCGTCGATGGATGGGCAGCTCATGATCTTGAGTCTGCTCAATACATCCCTAATATCCGTGCTTTGATGGCCAATGGCAGCTATACGTTGCATAAGCGTGCTGTATTACCCTCAGCATCAGCCATTAACTGGGCTTCTATTTTCATGGGAGTACCTACTGAGGTGCACGGATATGCGAAATGGAATTCCAAGGTTCCCGATATTCCTGCTTCTCATGTAAACAATCACAACATTTTCCCTACCATTTATTCAATCATACGTGAGCAGCAGCCAGAGGCAGAGACAGGATGTACCTTCGACTGGGATGGGGTAAAGTACGTAATTGATACCCTGGCTATCAGCCATTGGGAGTATATCCCTGATAGCTACGTTGATATTAATAAGAATTGTACGATAGCCGAGAATTACATCAAACAGTATAAGCCCTTTTTCTATACAGCCTATTTCGGTACGTTGGATGAGAGTGGTCATGATCATGGCTGGTACACTCCCGAGTATTATGCGACATTATCGGAAGTTGATATGGCTGTGGGACGCATCATTCAGGCGTTGAAAGATGCAGGTATCTATGATGATACCATTATTATTGTAACGTCCGATCACGGAGGTATCAACAAGGGGCATGGAGGCATGACATTGGAAGAATTGGAGACTCCGTTCATCATTAGTGGCAAGGGAGTGAAGAAAGGTTATGAGTTTGCAGATGCCATGATGCAGTATGATACACCAGCTACCATTGCCTATATCCTTGGCATTCAGCCTCCACAACCTTGGGTAGGCAGACCTGTCATGAGTATCTTTGAGTGATTAAAAAAAATACCACATAAACTATGTGGCTATTTCGAAATATTGTGTAATTTTGCAGCCAAAATGTTGCACAAAAACGTTTGCTTTGTGCAGAATTAAGTAATAATAACATGAGTACAAAAGTAGTAGTGAATAACTTAGCCGAGTTTCAGGCTTTAGAGGGTCATCGCATCGGTGAGTCTGATTATTTAGAAATGACACAAGAACGTATCAATATGTTTGCTGATGCCACACTCGACCATCAGTGGATACATGTTGATCCAGAACGTGCCAAGGTTGAAAGTCCTTATAAGACCACTATTGTACATGGCTATTTCACCTTATCGGTATTACCCTATTTGTGGGGACAGATCATAGAGGTAAACAACCTCAAGATGATGGTCAACTATGGCATGGATAAGATGAAGTTTGGCCAACCTGTACTATCTGGTCAGCGCATCCGTCTGGTGTCAGACATGAAGTCGGTACTTAACCTTCGAGGTATTGCTAAGGCTGAGATCAATTTCTATATTGAGATTGAAGGAGAAAAGAAGCATGCCCTTGAAGGCATAGCAACCTTCCTTTACTATTTTAATAATTAAAACTGCGAGGTTAGGGTCATAGGATGTCCTTTTCGCCTAACATGTAGTTTAATATCGGTCTGCATTTCTGTTCACAGGCAGGATAGAAATGACCATGAATGCGTTCCTCGTTTTTGGGTGAGTTGCCCCACCAGAATTCAGCCATCGCTATAGGTTGTAGTTTATTGAGGAAAGCATATTGTAATAGTTTCGGAGCAGCACATTCCCCGGCACCGCCTGGTGGCATGTGCTGCTTTTGTTGTCCCTGAAAGATTTCAATCAGGTTCTTACGTTCGCCTCGGCTGTTCAGCATTACAAACTGCTCGAATAGCCAGTTCTGCAAAGTCTCCGATCGTCTCTTCCGTTCTTTTTTAAGCTCGAGGATTTCCTCAGATGAGGAGGACGTGTTTTCTGCTTCTAATTCTTTGATGCGGGCATTGATGAGGCTTATTGCTCTTTCTTCGGTTTTGAAATGGCCATTGGGGTTCAGCATATCATATACCGCAGGAACGAAGTAGGGGAGATCATTTTGCTTGTTCAGTAAACCGGAAAATGCAGCCAGGAAGCCCAAATGTCCCATTGCATTCTTTACCACTAACACACCAAACATTTTGCCCAATTGTAATTCGTCGTGCCATTCTGGATGAGTGTCAATATAACACATCACCTCATCCGCTGCTAACTGGCAGAGCGGATGAGGTGTGTAGTTAAAAGGATCGGTAAATTCCGTTGGCAAAGCAATTCCTTCAATATCGGCGCTGAATCGGTGCAATCTACTTACCTGTTTTTTACTCAACTTATGAGTCTGTTGCAGGGCATTACGCTTTGCCTCGTATTCAGCATAGTGCTTCTCTAAGAAATTGTCAGCCATGAAAGCATCCTATTTCTTTGTAGTGGAAGCAGCCTGCCCATACTGTTTCTTGATGTCTGGCAAGTTCTTCTGGATGTCACTGATACGAGTCTGGTCGCTTGGGTGAGTACTCATGAACTCAGGTACCGATGACTGTCCGCCGCCCGACATCTTCTGCCAGAAGCCTACAGCCACATCAGGATTATAGCCAGCAATGGTCATTAGTATCAAGCCCATATAGTCAGCCTCCGACTCATGCTTGCGAGAAAATGGCAGCATCATACCATATTGTGCGCCGATGCCATATACATTGCTGGCCAAGCTCCTTACAGCCGCACTTTTGTTTGACAAAGCACCACTTATCACTTGAGCTCCATACTGTGCCAATAGCTGTTGACTCATACGTTCGTTGCTGTGCTTAGCTACAGCATGCGCAACCTCATGTCCCAGTACCACAGCCAGTTCGTCATCAGAAGAAATGATCTTCATCAATCCTTCATAAACAACAATCTTACCGCCAGGCATGCAAAAAGCATTCAACTGGTCGTCTTGTACCAAATTAAATTCCCATGAGAAATTCTTTACCTCATCAGACAAGCCGTTGGCATTCAGGTAGTTTTCTGTTGCCTGCGCAATCTTCTTTCCTACGCGGGTCACCATCGCACTTTGGGTAGTGTTGGCGCTCTTCTTGGCACCTTGCATATAAGAGTTGTATTCTGTCAGACTGGAAGAAAGAATCTCTTGATCTGACACTAGGTTCAGCTGTTTGCGTCCTGTAATAGGTACCGAGCCACAGCTTGAAAACAGCAATGCTGCCGTCATGAATGCGAAAATTAGTCTTTTCATAATCTTCAGTTCTTTGATGTTTTGATGATACAAATGTATATTAAATTGAAGATATTGCCAAATAATACACAAAAAAAGGAACCCTCTTGCAAAAAAGAGGGTTCCTTGATACTTTCACAAAGAAGTTTTTTACTTCTTTACATGACCGTAGCGGCTCATGAAGCGGTCCACACGACCAGCTGTGTCCACCAACTTGCTCTTACCAGTGTAGAATGGATGAGAGGTGCTAGAGATCTCGAGCTTTACTAATGGATAAGTCTCACCTTCGAACTCAACAGTTTCAGTGGTCTTGCATGTAGAACGGCTCAGGAACATGTCACCGTTTGACATATCCTTGAATACTACAGGACGGTAATTTGTAGGATGAATACCTTCTTTCATTGTTGTTATCTTTTTAAATTTTAAATCAAAATATGTAATTGTAAAGTGTAATGGTCTTCTTAGCGACCGCAAAGGTAATACTTTTCTCTGAAACCAAAAAAGATTTTGCAAAAATAGTGCAACTTTTTTTATTTTTTGAAATAGAATGTGTAATTTTGCGGTTGAAAGAATAGATTAGTAACTTAATATAGTAAACAAAATGGTTAATTACAAAGAATTAGGCTTAGTAAACACCCGTGCGATGTTTAAGAAGGCCATCGAAGGCGGCTACGCCATTCCTGCATTCAACTTCAACAACATGGAGCAGCTGCAGGCTATCATCAAAGCTTCTTCAGAGCTGAAGTCACCGGTCATCCTGCAGGTCTCTAAGGGTGCCCGCAACTACGCTAACCCTACACTGCTGCGCTATATGGCACAGGGTGCTGTAGAGTATGCTAAGGAACTGGGATGCGCTCATCCTGAGATCGTTCTGCACCTCGATCATGGCGATAGCTATGAGCTCTGCAAGAACTGTATCGATCTGGGCTTCTCTTCTGTAATGATTGACGGTTCTTCTCTGCCTTACGAAGAGAACGTAGCTCTCACCCGCAAGGTGGTAGAATATGCACATCAGTATGATGTAACCGTTGAAGGTGAGCTTGGCGTTTTGGCAGGTGTTGAAGATGAAGTACAGGCTGAGGAATCTCACTACACCAAGCCTGAAGAGGTAATTGACTTCACTTCTAAGACTGGTGTTGATAGCTTGGCTATCTCTATCGGTACTTCTCACGGTGCTTACAAGTTCAAGCCAGAACAGTGCACACGCGACCCGAAGACTGGCAAGCTCGTGCCTCCTCCATTGGCATTCGACGTGCTCGACGCTATCATGAAGCAGTTGCCTGGTTTCCCAATTGTGCTCCACGGCTCTTCTTCAGTTCCACAGGAGTATGTTGACATCATCAACGCTAATGGTGGTAAGTTGCCTGATGCAGTAGGTATTCCAGAGGAGCAGCTGCGCCTTGCTTCTAAGAGCGCTGTTTGCAAGATCAACATCGACTCTGACTCTCGTTTGGCATTCACTGCTGCTGTTCGCAAGGTATTTGCTGAAAAACCAGGTGAGTTCGACCCACGTAAGTACTGCGGTCCTGCTCGCGACCTGATGGAAGAACTCTACAAGCACAAGATTACTGATGTGCTGGGTTCTGACGGTAAACTGGCTCAGTGCTAATAATCAACTAATGATTCAATCTCAGGGACTGTGCTCGTCGCAGTCCCTGTTTTTTTCTGATTCAAAGCAAAAATGAAAAAACTATTATTCTTGGTGGCTATAACCGCAATGGTAGTTGCCTGCCAACCTAAAAAGAAAGGCTATACCTTGCCCGATCCCCACGATGTCATCATGTATGAGGTCAACCCCTTGGTGTTTGCACAAGAGGGAGCATTCAATGCCATAGCCAACCGCCTCGACTCTATACGAGCCCTGCATGTCAATGTCATGTGGTTCATGCCTACCTATGAGCAAGGAGTCCTGAAAGCCCAAAACTCACCTTATTGTATCAAGGACTATAAGTCTGTTAACCCTGCCTATGGTACCCTTGACGATTTCAAGAACCTCGTCAACCTGTGTCATGAGAAAGGTATGAGTGTTATCATGGACTGGGTGGCTAACCACACCTCATGGGATCATGCCTGGGTGAAGGAGCATCCTGATTGGTACACCCACGATGAGGAGGGCAATATCATTTGGCCTGCTACCACCAACTGGGATGATGTGGCCGACCTGAATTTTGATAATGCTGAAATGCGCCTCGCCATGATTGACGCTATGAAGTTCTGGGTGAATGAAGTGGGCATCGACGGCTATCGTTGCGATGCTGCCGACTTTGTGCCATTCGATTTCTGGAAGCAGGCCGTTGACTCTATGCGAGCAATGCCCAAGCGACTGCTGATGTTGGCAGAGGGCAAACGTGCCGATCATTTCGATGCAGGCTTCGACATGAACTACTCTTGGGACTATATGGAAGCCAACCGCGATGTGTTCCAGCGTGACAGCAGTGCCCTGAAGTTGCTGCAGACCGACTATATGGAATATGACACCATCCCTAAAGGGAAAGTGAAACTGCGCTTCATTACCAACCACGACGAGGCTTCCAAACAGTCACCGGTACAGGAATATGGTGGCGTTCGTGCTTCTGTAGCTGCCTTTGTCGAGACCATCTTCCTGCGTGGAGGTGCCTTGCTCTATGCTAGTCAGGAAGTGGCCTATCCAGAGCCCCTGAACTTCTTCCACTGGAAGCCCATCAACTGGATGTCCAACCCTGAGGTCTATAACGAATACAAAACTCTTCTCACTTTATATAATAAATATGGTGCATTGAAGTGGGGACAACTGGTAGCTTATCCTGCCCTTGATGCTATGATCTTCGAGAAGCGTTACGAAAAACAGGATTTCTTGGTGTTGGTGAATGTACGTAACCGTGAGGTGAATGCTTTCATTCCAAAGGAATGGAAAGGACAAAAGGTGAAGGATATGATGCGAGACAGCAAAATGGAACTCCCTTCTACGGAATTGACACTTCAGCCCTACGAGTATTTCATCTTGAAGAAGTAGTTTTTATTTAAATAATTTGCTTATATAAAAGATAATGCCGATATTTGATGTGTTTATTTGACGCTTTAACTTAAAACTAAATAGTTATGAAGAAGTATTTTGCTGAACTGGTAGGTACATTCGTACTTACATTCCTGGGTTGCGGCGCAGCTGTTGCCCTGGGTTGCGGCTCTGACACCGCATCAATTGTTGGCACAGCCATTGCTTTTGGTCTGGCTGTAGTAGCTATGGCTTATACCATTGGTGGCATTTCAGGTTGCCACATCAATCCTGCCATCACCTTGGGTGTTTTCCTCAATGGCGGCATCAGTGCTAAGGATTGCGGGATGTATATGCTGTTCCAGGTTATCGGCGCCATCTTGGCCGCTGCTGTATTGGCAGGCATCGTAGCTACCGATCCAGCTGCTGTTATCACCACTGCTACAGGTGCTAATGCCTGCACCTACGGAGCTACCAACGGTTTGGTGGTAGAGATTGTGCTCACGGCATTGTTCGTGCTGGTAGTACTGGGCGCTACTTCAAAGACCAACGGCGCTACTAACAACTTCGCTGGTTTGGCTATCGGTCTTTCACTGATTCTTATTCACCTGGTGGGCATCCACTTCACCGGCACATCAGTGAACCCAGCCCGTTCTATCGGTCCTGCTCTGTTCCAGGGTGGCAAGGCTTTGGCTGATCTGTGGGTATTCATCGTTGGCCCATTGGTAGGTGGTGCTATCGCAGCATTCATCTGGAAGGCCATCAAGCCCGAAGAGAAGTAACAGGCTACGTCTTGAGTAATTAAAGAGGGAGAGACTTTTCAGCCTCTCCCTCTTTTAATAATATAATAGGTACTGAAGAAAAAAACTAAAGCACTTTTATAAATAAGGAAAAACACTTATTTTTAGATAAAATAGGCTTCGCCTCGGAAATAAAAATAAATGTTTTTATTTTGTATTTCTCTCGGCTTGCACTATTTTTGCAAAAAAGTTTTCTAAAAGCACGCAGTAGTGTTCTAAATTATGGATTTAAGAGGTGTAAGGCGACTGGAAAAGCAAACTCTCACCGAGCAAGAGCTGGTGGAAGGGTGCAGGCGAGGCGACGATGTGGCCCGCAGGCAGCTCTACGAACGCTATGCCGGCAAGATGATGGCCATCTGCATGCGATACATGGGTAATCGCGAAGAGGCTGAAGACTTGCTGCACGATGGATACATCAAGCTCTATGGTTCGTTCGATAAGTTTGATTGGCAGGGTGAGGGAACCTTGCCAGCCTGGATGGCTCGCGTGATGGCCAACCTTGCACTGCAACGGCTCCGCAAGAACGATGTGATGAGTCAGACGGTGGAACTGGAGAACACAGCCGAACTGCGTGACGATGTGGATAGACCTGACGAAGGCCCCGACATCGAGACCATACCCAAGAAAGTGCTGATGCAATTTATTGAGGAATTGCCTCCTGGCTATCGTACTGTGTTCAACATGCATGTCTTTGAGGGCAAGAACCACATCGAGATTGGCAAGGAGCTGGGCATCAACAACAAGTCGTCTGCCTCTCAATTGGTTAGGGCGCGAGCCATACTGAAAGAACGAGTGAATGAGTGGAGAAGACAAAATGGATTATGAAAACTACAAAAGATATGAAAGAAAACGATGACATATGGCTGAAGCAATGGAAGGACTGCCTCGAGGATTACGAGGAAGAAGTTCCTGTGAATGGCTGGGAGCGACTACAAGCCGATCTGCAAGCCAATGACAATGGTCAACGGTCAACGGTCAACGGTCAAGTCATTCCCTTTCGTCGATGGAAGGTAGTGGCAGCTGCCGCTGTGGTAGTACTCGTTGCTGGTGCCGGCATCTGGTTCCTGGCATCCGACCAAGCGCCACAAGTGCCTTCCGTTGAATCCCCCTTAGCACAGTTGTCACAAAATGACATTCCTGAACCTGAAACGCCTTTGGATACCATCGAGTCAGAACAAGAAGATGATGAGGAAGAACCCATTGCCACGTTTGTTTCTGAAGAGCTGTCACCTGCGGATGCTGACATTACTGAACAACCAGCCCCAGCAGTTCAGAAGTCCACGAAGGCATCGGCTCCAGCTACCCATACGACACAAACATCAACTACCATAGCCCCCCAAGCTAAAGTCTCGGAGCCACAAGCAGAAGAGACTAAGCGTGAGGGAACCCCTATTCAAGTACGAAATGTCAACAGAAATCAGGCACAACGCTCAGCTACTCCAGTAGCCGTTGCAAGCCAGTCGAATACCTCCGAGGAGGTAGGAGTGGTCAACAGACGTCAGATTCGCGTTTCTACTGACGAACGTATGCAGAATGTTACCCGTCTTCGTGGCGGACAGAGCAATGCTACCACACGTTCCTACACTGATATAACCGATATGGACAGGGTGTATAATTCGTTCTCTGCCCATTACGATGAGCTCTATAACAAAACAGAGCATCTGTTCGATAATGGCACAGGTGCCTATAGCACCCTCGACAATGCATTGTTTTTGGCAGGCTTGGTCAAGAAGATGCAAAACCAGCGTTCAGCTTCCGACGAACAGCTCTATCGTGAGATTGCTGGCCGATTGGTAGAATTGCAACAGCCCAATGGCATGTGGAAAGACAGCTTGCTCGACCCTTCTTCCCGTACCGTAGATACCGATACCGAGAGCTATATCTGCTATGCCTTGGCATGGGGCTTGAATAATGGACTGCTCAGCCGTAAACAATACCGCGATGCCGTGAACCACGCCTGGAAAGCCATCGGCAACTGCAACAGCGAGCCTTGCCTCATGGCAGCAGAGCAAGTGCAGAAGCTGCAGTAAATTGCATTAGCTGTTTTAAAACGATAAAATACAGTGTCCCCCGCTAAGGCGACATCCTCTCTGTGTGGATGGGTCTTTGCTAAGTGCTGTTACTTTTGTTCTTCTTCGGCTGCCTCTTCAGCTGCCTTGTCGGCAATGCGCTTTTCAATATAGCGAATCTTGAGTTGGGCTTCTTCCTTCGACTTGTTCAGATCGGTAATCTTATTTAATAAGGTAGCCAGCTCGGAGATGTTGGCAGCTGCTTTGCGGTCGGCAGCTGTCATGCTGGTGTTAAAGCTACGGTCGCCGATGAACTGCACCTTCAGGTTCTCGGTCTGGTGGGCAACGATGAAATCAATCACCCCACCGTCTTCACCATATTTATAATCAGCTTTCTCGATCTGCTCACCCAGGTCAGAGGTCTCGTAGCTGTCCTTTGAGTTGGGTGTCTGTGCCGATGAACCGTCAGGAGCGGTAACCTTCACTGCCGTGTGGTGGATATTGCCGGCACCGCAATAGGTGGATGTCATGCTCTGCTTGCCTTCCTCGCTCACCTGGAAACGCAGATAAGAGCGATGGATGTTCTTCTCCACTGTCTGTGACTTGTCGAAGTAGTTGCCAATGCGTTGGTATTGCTCATCCTTTTCTAAGATAAACTTATCCTTGATGGCCTCAATGGCTTGCTGCACCTCAGCAAGGTTGGCGTCAAGGGTATCCACCAGTTGGCGTTGCTCGGCCAACTCTACCTCGCGTTGCAGTGCCAGACTTGCCTTGCGGGTGTCGAATGCCTTGGGGAAGAGGATCTTGATGCTGTCAATCAGCTGTTTGGCTTCCTCGAAATTACCTTGTTGGAATGCTGCTTTGGCTTCCTGCAGTTTCACATCGGCCTGCTTCTCTATGTCGCTGCAACCGATGAGGCTGCACAGGGCTATCATACCTGCCATGAGTGGCAATAATCGTCTTTTCATATCCGTAGTATTAAAGTTTATGTTGCAAAGATAGAAATAAATATGTAACTTTGTGCCCCGTTAACGGACTTTTGTATCATGATACACCTGACAACCGAAGAACTGAAGGAGAAATTTGCTGGAAAGATATTCCAGCAGATTCAGCAGACTGCCGACGAACTGCACATGGAGTGCTATGTGGTGGGTGGTTATGTGCGTGATCTGTTCCTGGAACGCCCATCGACCGATATCGATGTGGTGGTGGTAGGTAGCGGCATCACAATGGCTGAGGGTTTGGGCAAAAAGTTGGGCAGGGGTGCTCATGTGTCCGTTTTCCGTAACTTCGGTACGGCGCAGGTGAAATACAAAGGGCAGGAGATTGAGTTTGTGGGGGCCCGCAAGGAATCCTATACCCACGACTCTCGCAAGCCTATTGTGGAGGATGGTACCTTGGAGGACGACCAGAACCGTCGTGACTTTACCATCAATGCCTTGGCGGTGTGCCTCAATGCCGACCGTTTTGGTGAATTGGTGGATCCGTTCGATGGCTTGGAGGACTTGAAGGAGGGCACTATCCGTACGCCACTCGACCCTGATATCACCTTCAGTGACGATCCTCTGCGTATGATGCGTTGTGTCCGATTTGCTACCCAATTGAACTTCTTTATTGATGACGAGACCTTCGAATCGTTGGAGCGTAACAGGGAGAGAATCAATATTATCTCTAAAGAGCGTATCAACGACGAACTGAATAAGATTATCATGGCCAAGACACCTTCGAAAGGGTTCGTGGAGCTGGATCGTTGTGGGTTGTTAGCGCTGATATTCCCCGAACTGGTGAAGTTGCAGGGTGTGGAAACGCGTAATGGACGTGGGCACAAGGATAATTTCTACCATACCCTCGAGGTGCTCGACAATGTGAGTCGTAACACCGATAACCTGTGGTTGCGATGGGCGGCTTTATTGCACGACATCGGCAAACCTGCTACCAAGCGTTGGGAGCCTGGGGTGGGGTGGACTTTCCACAACCACAACTACATAGGCGAGAACATGGTACCTCAGATCTTCAAGCGGATGAAGTTGCCGCTGAATGAGAAGATGAAATATGTGCAGAAGTTGGTGGGCTTGCACATGCGTCCCATTGCAATGGTAGATGACGAGGTGACCGACTCTGCCGTGCGTCGCATGATGTTCGAGGCAGGTGACGATATTGACGACCTGATGTTGCTCTGTGAGGCCGATATCACCAGCAAGAACCGCGAGAAGAAGGAGCGTTACCTGCAAAACTTCCAGATTGTGCGCCAGAAGATGGAGGAGCTGAAGGAGAAAGACCACCGTCGCAATTTCCAACCCATCGTGGATGGCAACGAAATCATGCAGCTGTTTGGCTTATCACCCAGTCGTGAGGTGGGAGTCTTGAAGGATGCGCTGAAGGATGCTATCCTGGACGATAACCTACCAGACAACCGTGAGGCAGAGATTGCCTTTTTGTTGGAGAAGGCAGCTGCTATGGGGTTGAAACCAATATTATAAAAAAGGAGTCAAAAGCTTTGCAATGTCCTAAAAGTTTCGGATATTTGCAATTGCTAATATGAAAAACTAACCGTGTATGAAAGGTATCATTCTTGCAGGTGGCAGTGCCACCCGTCTATATCCCCTGTCGAAGGCTATCTCCAAACAGATTATGCCTGTGTATGACAAGCCCATGATATATTATCCTTTGTCGGCGCTCATGCTGGCTGGCATTCGTGAAGTGCTGGTTATCTCTACCCCTCGCGACTTGCCCATGTTCCGTGAGTTGCTGGGCACTGGCGAGGAGCTGGGTATGAAGTTCGAATATAAGATTCAGGAGAAACCCAATGGTTTGGCACAGGCTTTCGTGCTGGGTGCTGAGTTCCTGAACGGTGAAGCAGGATGCCTTATCTTGGGCGATAACCTGTTCTATGGACGTGGGTTCGGACAACTGCTCAGGAATGCAGCTAAGTTGGACAAGGGTGCTTGCATCTTCGGCTACTATGTGAAAGATCCTCGTGCCTATGGTGTGGTGGAGTTTGATGCTGAGGGCAAGGTGCTTTCGTTGGAAGAGAAGCCTGCTCAGCCAAAGAGCAACTATGCGGTACCCGGATTGTATTTCTATGATAATACCGTTACTGCCAAGGCCGCTTCTTTGCAACCATCGGCTCGCGGAGAATATGAAATCACCGACCTAAACAAGCTCTATCTGAACGAGGGCACCTTGAAGGTGGAGGTGTTCGGACGTGGCTTCGCTTGGTTGGATACGGGTAATAGCGACAGCTTGCTGGATGCATCCAACTTCGTGGCTACCATCCAGAATCGTCAAGGTATGTATGTGAGCTGTATCGAGGAAATCGCTTGGCGCAATGGATGGATTGATACCCAGCAGCTCAGAAAATTGGGCGAGCAACTGAATAAGACGGCATACGGCCAGTACTTGATTGACTTAGCAGAACATCATAAAGCATAATTTTCAATTCTCAATTTTATGAAGAATTATCTTGTTACAGGAGCCGCTGGTTTTATAGGCTCTAACTTCGTGAAATACATGTTGCAGAAGTACGACGATGTTTGTCTCGTGGTACTGGATGCATTGACATATGCCGGCAACTTGGGCACCATCGCCAACGACATTGACGATGAGCGTTGCTTCTTTGTGAAGGGCGACATCTGCGACCGTGAGTTGGTGGAGGACCTGTTTACCAGGTTTAAGTTCGACTATGTGGTGAACTTCGCCGCTGAGAGTCATGTGGATCGTAGCATCGAGAACCCACAGCTGTTCTTGCAGACCAATATCTTGGGTACGCAGAACCTGTTGGATGCTGCCCGCAAGGCATGGGTAACGGGCAAGGATGAGCACGGCTATCCTACCTGGAAGAACGGGGTGCGCTATCATCAGGTTTCTACCGATGAGGTGTATGGTGCACTGGGTGCTGAGGGTTACTTTGTAGAGACCACACCTATTTGTCCGCATAGCCCCTACAGTGCTTCGAAGGCTTCGGCCGATATGGTGGTGCAGGCTTATCGTGATACTTACAAGATGCCGGTATCTACCACTCGTTGCAGCAATAACTATGGTCCTTATCACTTCCCTGAGAAGCTCATCCCTTTGATTATCAAAAATATATTGGAGGGAAAGAAGCTCCCGGTTTATGGTGACGGCAGTAATGTACGCGACTGGCTGTATGTGGAAGACCACTGCAAGGCTATCGATATGGTGGTGCGCAACGGACGTGCCGGTGAGGTATATAACGTGGGTGGTCACAACGAGAAGACCAACCTTGAGATTGTGAAGCTCACCATCAGTACCATCCACAAGATGATGGAGGAGCAACCTGAATACCGCAAGGTACTGAAGAAACAGGTGAGGGGTGCTGACGGACAGATTGATATCAGCTGGATCAACGACGACCTGATTACCTTCGTGAAGGATCGCTTGGGGCACGACCAGCGTTATGCCATCGACCCGACAAAGATCAAGGAAGAGCTGGGCTGGTATCCAGAGACCTGCTTCGAGGTGGGTATCGTGAAGACCATCGAGTGGTACCTCAATCACCAAGATTGGGTGGAGCAGGTAACGAGTGGTGACTACCAGAAGTACTACGAAAAGATGTACGGCAATCGTTGACCGTTAAAGCTAGCTTTAATGGATGTGTGTAGGCGACTTTCTGGAGCAGCGAGCGCCAATGATGCTTGCATCAATTTGGCCGAGTCGTGACAGAATAGGGAGAAGCCAAATATCTGCTCGCAGTCAGCCGCCGGCACATCCATAAGGCGAAGAGCCACTATGAAGCATAATTATCAATTTCCCGGCATCATTACGACGCCGGTCTTTTTTTTGCCATCCATCTTCACCACCAGCGGCGTATCGAAATGCACATGCCTCAGGTAGGTGGTTTCCGCTACGGCAGGTTGTGCATTGAGGAACTCCTGGTTGTAGATGCCATCGTTCATGTAGGCATTAATAGTGAAATAACCCACGCCAAACGAGGTGAGGTTCTGGAAGAAATGCGTACCCTGACTCGGATCCACGCGATAGTTCGTCAAACCAGCCTCTACGATGATACGAGCCGCACTGATGTGAGGCCATTTCACAGGGATGCCCAACCAGGTGTCGCTGCTTCCCCAGCGTCCAGGACCAATGAGGATATAGTTCTTGTCCTGATCGAGGAACTGTTGGTTGATCTTCTCAATCTCCCAGGCAATAGCTTGGTTGTTCTGTGCGTTATAGTTGTCGGTCTTTACATAAATCACATCCTGTATCTCGTTCATGATGCCATGACCCAACGAGTTGTTCGACTTCAGCAAGAGTTGGTCGTCAGGTATCTGCGACAGGTCTTCCTCCAAGTTCTCCTTGGCATCCACGATGGGTCGGATTTGCAGGAGGTAGAACGTGCTGACCTCATTCTGGTCTTTCGCCAGTTTAGCTGCAAACTCAATTTCCACAGGTCGGCGCATCTCTTCCTGACCATACTTCAGCGACAACTGCAGGATGCGAGGTAATGGGAAGATATCGTGTTGCAAGATGTTGGCAAAGGTAATGACCTTTCTGCCACCAGGGTAGATACCGTCGCGAATCACCTGATCGTAGGGGTCGAAGGTCGAGGCGATATAGTTCAGCGAACCGTCTTTCTCGGCATCCTTCACACTCAGTTTCAAGAGATTGAAGCCATCATTGATGGAGAAATCCTGTCCGGTATTGGTCATGTCGAGCGCATAGAAACGTGTCTGCGTCTCACGCAAAGCCAAATCCAACTCACTGGTCTGCAATACCTTGTTGGGGTGATAGGGCGATAGACGAAGCGTCAAGCCACCATCTACGATGTATTTGCCCAGGCCCAGTGCCAAGCTGACTGTTCCCTCCTCGGGTTTCTCGTCGCCAATAGGGTAGTAGTTCAGCGAGCGACCCACGCCTGAGAACGAAGGATAGTAGTGGTCGCCATACTGGGTGCCCACCACCTCTTGCAGGATAACGGCCATCTTCTCTTGGTCGATGACATTGCTCGTGGCCTGCATATATGCCTTCGAATCCTTGAAGAATACGGAGGCATACACACCCTTGATGGCATCGCTCAGCATGCGGAGCATCTCGTACTTATCGTCGCGGTTAGGTATCATATACGTGTTATAGATACCTGCAAACGGCTGGTAGTGTGAGTCTTCCAATAACGATGACGAACGTATGGCGATGGGCGACTTCACAGCATCGAAGAAGGTGAAGAAGTCTTCTACCAAACGCTCAGGCAAGCGGGCCTTGAGGAAGTACTTCAAGATGGTTTCGTCGTCAGCATCCGAGAGGGCTATCTGGTAAAGGTTGTTGGTAGCCATGAACTCGTCGAACACATCGGTACACAGTACCACCGTCTTGGGCACCATGATGCGGGCGTTTTCGAACTCATCAAACTCGGTATGTCGCTTCAGGAAGTTATCGATGAATGCCAAGCCACGACCTTTTCCTCCCAACGATCCCTCGCCGATACGAGCAAAGTTGGAGTAGCTGTCGAAGCGGTCGCGCCTAAAGATAGCCACCACGCCCTGGTTCTTCATCTTGCGGTACTTCACGATGGCATCGAAGATGATTTCTCGATGGGCATCAACGTCCTGCAAGCTGTTCCAGGTGATAGGCTTCAGGAATTCGGCAATGGGGAAGATGGCACGCGAGTAGAGCCAGCGACTCATGTGGTTGCGACTGATATGGTAGAGGAACGACTCGGTAGGGATGGCAAACAGGATATGTTGCAACTCCTTGAGGTTCTTTACCGTAGCAATCTTCTCGTGCGTCATTGGGTTGCGGAAGACAAAGTCGCCGAAGCCCACCTTCTCACGCAGGATCTCACGCAGGTCGAGGTCCATGTGCTTCGAGTTCTTGTCGATGAAAGCCGCCCTGAACTTCTTGGCATACAGGGTGTTCTCAATCTCGGCCGATTGTATGATGAGTGGCACAAAGGGGTCGTTCTTGCGCACATGATGACAGAACTTAATGCCCGCCAAAGGGTCTTTCTCCTGTCCCTGAACCTGTGGGAAACGTACGTCGGTGATGACACCTAATATATTATTCTTATATTGCTCGTAGATGCTTACCGCCTCCTCATAGGTACGGGCCAGTGCGATTTTTGGACGTCCACGTAAGCGCAAGGTACGCTGGTGCTCGTTCAGTGCCTCGTCGGCAAACTCCTGACTTTGTTGCAAGACAAACTTATAAAGATTAGGCAGGATGGATGAGTAGTAACGGATGCCGTCTTCCACCAGCAGGATGACCTGCACACCCACCTCCTGCACATCGTGCTCCAGGTTCATCTTGTCCTCCAGCAGTTTCAGGATAGACACGATGAGGTCGGTGTTGCCCAACCAGCAGAACATATAGTCGAAGGCACTCAGGTCCTCGTTGGCCATGCGTTTCGTGATACCGTGACTAAAAGGTGTCAGTATCACCATCGGGATGTTGGGGTATTGCTTCTTGATGCTGCGAGCTACGTCGAAGGTTTCGTTGTCGCCCGTACCTGGCATACAGATTACCAAATCGTACTCCAACATCGCCAATTGCTCGATGGCCTCTTCGTAGGTGGTTACCTGTGTGAAGCGGGGAGGGTAACGCAAAGAGAGCGATGAATACTCAATGAAAATCTTCTCCTCTATGCGTCCGTCGTCTTCCAGCATGAAGGCATCATACGGATTGGCTATCAGCAATACGTTATAAATGCGCTTCGTCATCAGTTTCGCAAACTGGGTGTCGCGCAGGTATAACCGGTTTATGTTCTGCTTACTTAACATCTTATATCTTGCACATTAATTATCAAAGTCGAAATTGGAGATTTCAAACTCCATCGCCTTGATATGGTCCTCTATCGATTTAATCAAACTCACGTTCAGCTTTTCCAAAGCAGTCAGTGGAGTAGGGCGTGCGGAAGCCTTGTACCACGGTTGACGGTCGAAGTAATCCTGAATGGCTTGGTCGCTCGTGAATCGTTCCCCATGACGGGCAAAGATTTCATTCCTCATCAGACGCAAAATCTCCTTAGGGAAATGGGTCAGCATCTGACGGTTCAACGGTCTAACTGAGGCGAAGGCCCAGATGCCATCCACGCCTTTGTAGGGCGATTGTGTTTTCTTCAGGGTGAACTCTTCTGTTATCGAAGGCATGTGATCCACCGTTGGTTCATCGTGTATTACCTTGCCTTCCAAACCTTCGTCCGTCAGGTTAAAGCCCCATTCCATAGGTCCCATCAGTGCCCCTGAACCTCCGGCACCTGGTTGCTCTATCCCTTCAGTATTGGCATAAGCACCGCCATGACTCATCCGACCCATGCCATATTGAATCAAAAAGCTGTAGTCGGCCACTTCATCCCTCTGCTCATGTATCGTGTCAAAGAGGCCAGGGTCACGGGTCTCCTCGTCCACTCCCTCAAACATTTCGGGCAATCCAAACAGGTATTGCTTCTTGTCAGATGATTGATAAATGCCGTCCAGCATGTCGTGCAAGTCAATGAAATTCCAAACAGGTTGTTCAACGGTCACTTGGACCAAGATGTTGTATAGCTTCCCGTCTTCCCGTTCCATCATCAGATAGGTGTTACCCATCTTGTGTAAAGAAACGGTCAGCCCACGACTCTCATCTCTTCCGGTGGAACCCGTTGCCTTGATGGTGTAGCAGGGCGTGTTGGCCGAAACGTTAAACATTAGGAATTCGTCGTCATTTTCGCCACTCCCTATCATTTGGAGCACCAAATCGCCGTCCCACCAGTAAATTGTGCTGTCTTTTAGGACGGACAGGTCCATGGTAGTTATCGCCTTGTCCTTTTGCTGCATCATGAGCGATCGCCACTTTTGCAGTTCTTGGGTGGGATTTCGCTGACAGAATGCAGTGACGGCCGTGATAACCATCCATGATATCAAGATTATTCGTTTCATACGTCCAGTAGGCTAAGCATCATTATTTGAATGCAAAAATAATATTTTTCAACATTTCAGACAATATTTTTCGTGAATTCAAAAAATAATCCTTACATTTGCAATGCAAAACATGCAAAGAGCTCTTTGAGATTTTAACCTGAACCTGACATATTATTGTCAATACTTCAAAATATTTTAGCTTAAAGGAGTATGTAAAGAATTATTTTGTATATTTGCAATACTTTCTCAATGACTTTTTGATGGAAGTAATGTGAGTGTAGAAAATTTTAAATCTTATTTGCTATGAATATTGATAGAATTATGTCGAATTTGGAGGCAAAGCACCCAGGCGAGTCTGAATACCTCCAGGCAGTTAAAGAAGTTCTTCTTTCTATTGAAGATGTTTACAACCAGCATCCTGAGTTTGAAAAGGCGAAGATTATCGAGCGACTTGTGGAACCCGATCGTATCTTTACCTTCCGTGTTACTTGGGTTGACGATAAGGGTGAGGTGCAGACCAATTTGGGTTACCGTGTGCAATTTAACAATGCCATTGGCCCATACAAAGGTGGCTTGCGTTTCCATGCGTCAGTAAATCTGTCAATTCTGAAGTTCTTGGGCTTTGAGCAGACATTCAAGAATGCATTGACTACTTTGCCTATGGGCGGTGGTAAGGGTGGTTCTGACTTCTCTCCACGCGGCAAGAGCGATGCAGAGATCATGCGTTTCTGTCAAGCTTTCATGTTGGAGTTGTGGCGCCATGTAGGTCCTGAGATGGATGTTCCTGCAGGTGATATCGGTGTTGGTGGCCGTGAGATTGGTTATGTGTTTGGTATGTATAAGAAACTCACCCGTGAGTTCAGTGGTACCTTCACAGGTAAGGGTCTCGAATATGGTGGATCATTGATTCGTCCTGAAGCTACTGGTTTCGGTGCCCTTTACTTCACCAAGCAGATGATGGCTACCCGTGGTCTCGACCTGAAGGGCAAGACTGTAGCTGTATCTGGCTTCGGCAATGTGGCTTGGGGCGCAGTAACCAAGGCTACTGAGCTGGGCGCTAAGGTAGTTACCATTTCTGGTCCTGACGGTTATGTATATGACCCAGATGGCATTAGCGGTGACAAGATTGACTACATGCTCGAGCTTCGTAATTCTGGCAACGATGTGGTAGAACCATACGTTGAGGTATATCCTAACGCTAAGTTCTTCGCAGGCAAGAAGCCTTGGGAGCAGAAGGTGGATGTAGCTTTGTGTTGTGCTACCCAGAACGAGCTGAATGGTGATGATGCTCAGATGTTGATTGACAACAAGACCTTGTGTGTGGCTGAGGTATCCAACATGGGTTGTACTCCAGAGGCTATCGACAAGTTCATCGAGAACAAGGTGCTGTATGCTCCTGGCAAGGCAGTTAACGCTGGTGGTGTGGCTACTTCTGGTTTGGAAATGTCACAGAACGCTATGCACCTGAGCTGGAGTGCTGCTGAGGTAGATGAGAAGTTGCATAATGTAATGCACAACATCCACGAGCAGTGCATCAAGTACGGCACACAGCCTGATGGTTACATCAACTATGTGAAGGGTGCTAATGTGGCTGGCTTCATGAAGGTTGCTCATGCTATGATGGCTCAGGGTGTTATCTGATGCGTGTTTATTAAATGAAATTGTAAGACAGTATTCTATAAGAAACTTTGTTTAGTTGTATTTGTATTTGTGGTTTGTGCCGCCAGCAGTCTGTGAAGATAGCTGGCGGCAAATTTTTTGCAAAAAAGAAAGCTCCCCAAAACAAGGGAGCTTATTTTTATGTTCGTTATTCTTCACAATGTGGATGTGCCGGCGACTGACTGCGAGCAGATATTTGGCTTCTCCCTATTCTGTCACGACTCGGCCAAATCGATGCAAGCATCTTTGGCGCTCGCTGCTCCAGAAAGTCGCCTACACACATCCACATTGCTCCGCTTTACAATAAGCATCGAAAATTAAACTAGCTTGCCAATCCATTCATCCTTGTCGCCAGGAAGCAGGTCAACCACCGGCACCTCAATCATGGTGTAGCAACCCGGTTCACGACGCATGGTAGCACGAGCGGCACATACCAGTACCTGGCCCGTCAGAGCAGGGTTGTTGATGTGCATGTTGAACTCGAACAACTGGTTCTGTGTCTTGCCAGATACACCCTTGCGTGTCAGGTTCACACCATGCCCCATATCCTTCAGGTCATCCACACAAGGCACTTGCATCACATGCGTCTCATCGCTGGCAAAATAGGGGTCGGTCTTGATGGCACGCTCCACATCCTCAAACTTGTAGCCGTCCTCCAGCTCCACATAAACCATGCGGCGATGGATGCCAGTGCCTACAGGGATGGTCATTGACAAAGCTGCCTTAACACCCTCTTTCGACTTTACGGCTACGGTGTGTCCCATGCTCATACCAGGTCCGAAGTTGGTATAGCTGATGCCCTTTGGCGCAATGGCTTGCAGCAGGGTACGTACCACAGAGTCAGATCCCGGATCCCATCCGGCAGAGATGATTGAGACTGTATTGTGAGCCTTTGCCACCTCTTGCAGTGATTTGCGCAGGGCAGGAATCTGTGTATGTATGTCGAAGCTATCAACGGTGTTGATGCCCAGTGCTAAGATGTCCTTGGCATAGCTCTCCACACTACGGGTGGGGGTACTCAGAATGGCCACATCCACGTCGTTCAGCTCGCGAATATCCTTTACTACCTTCATGTCCTTCAGCTCGGCAGGACAGTTCTCTGCTCCAGCACGACGGACAATACCTACTACCTCGAAATCTTGTGCTGCTTGCAACGCTTCCAGCGTGAAGCGTCCAATGTTGCCATAACCTACTATGGCTGCTCTGATTTTCTTCATAACCTGTATGTATTTGTTGTAAAAAACTAAAGTTTGGTTGCAAAAATACACAAATATTCTGTATCTTCGCATCAGAAAAACAAAAATAATTACTTCAATGTTGGATTATGTAAGGGGCGAGGTGGCAGAGTTGGCACCAGCCAATGCTGTAATAGATTGTCATGGAGTGGGATATATGTGTAATATCTCCCTCAACACCTATAGTGCCATTCAAGGAAAGAAGGAGGCTAAGCTATTTGTCTATGAGGCCATACGTGAGGATGCCTATGTGCTGTTTGGCTTTGCCTCAAAGCAAGAGCGCGAACTGTTTCTGTTGCTCATCAGTGTCTCTGGCATTGGAGGCAATACGGCACGTACCATCCTGTCGGCTCTCTCACCCAGTGAGTTGGTGAATGTCATCGCCTCAGAGAATATCCAAGTACTCAAGGCTGTCAAGGGCATTGGTCTAAAGACGGCACAACGCATCATCGTTGAGTTGAAAGACAAGATACAGACCGATGGCTTGGCCATGGGTGGTGATGCTCCTGTAGTGGATATGCCTAAGACTGATCCTGTGAATCGTGAGGTACAACAAGAAGCCGTGTCTGCCCTTACCATGTTGGGCTTCCCTGTGGCTCCGTCGCAGAAGGTGGTCTATGCCATCCTCAAGGAAGAGCCCGATGCTGCTGTGGAGCGTGTCATCAAGTTGGCGTTGAAGCGACTATAGGCTATAAAAGCTTTTCGCCTCATGGATATGCCTCCTACAAACATCCAAAAGGCTCTTAGCTTTATTTGAGTAAAAAAAAAAGGGAGCGATTTCGCTCCCCTTTTTTGTTTTTAACGGTCAATGGTTAGTTGTACGAAAGTCCAAATCCAAACTCGAACGCCTTGTTAGGAGCATCGAATGGCACATCCTCCAACTGAGCCTCTACATCCTTCATGGTAGCAGGAATTTCAAATGGCAGCTTGCCCACTGGGTTGAACTTACCAAATACTACATCGAGGAATGCGTTGTCCAGTGCATCGAAAGTCAGGAAGCAACCCTTCACTGTCTGCTTCAAATCCTGAGGCAGTACGATGCTGGTGCCACTTGGGTTGAATGCCACTACCACTGGCTTGCCGGTAGCTGACAACTTCTTGATGTTATTCCAGATAGATGCAGGAATCTCGATGTTTACTGGCTTGGCAGCCTCTATGGCACGCTGTTTTTCGAATGCAGCACGCTGTGCAGGAGTCATAGCAGCCATAGCAGCGAAACCGCCACCACGCTCTTCTGTCACACCTGTGCGAACCACAATCAGGTCGGCTTGTGCAGGGTTGTCCACCAAGTTAGCATACTTAGCAGCAATTTCTTTGTCGATACCTTCCACATACAGCTTGATGCCTTCCTTGGCTGGCAGGGTATTGCCCTCGTTCACCAACAGGATGTTTGACTCCAGCTGTGCCTGGAATGCATTAGCCTGCAAATCTTCACGCTGGCAAACCTTTGCAGCATTAGCTTCATCTACGTAAGGATTCTCAAACAAGCCTAAGATGAAGTGCCACTGCAGGATACGCTTTGCAGCTTGGTTCACGCGGTCTTCCGTTACACGACCTTCCTTCACCAACTCAACCACCAGCTGAGTCTCTGTCTCGCTACCCATCTGGTCAACACCTGCGTTGATTACCATCTCCATGTTGTCCTTCAAAGTAGTCTTGCCTGCCAAACGTGGGTTCAGCGGACCAGTACGACCTACCACACCCCAGTCGGTGCAGATAGCGCCCTGGAAGCCCAACTGGTCATACAGCACCTTGGTGCTCCAGTAAGGAGAATAGTTCACGTTCAAGGTGTCAACGTATGTGCCACTGTAGTAACCCATCACAGCCAAAGCACCCTTAGCAATACCAGCCTTGAATGGTTTCAAGTGATAATCTACATTGTTACCAGGATATACGGTGAAGTCGCCCTTTCCACCCTGATGAGGGTTAGCACCTGGCCAGTGCTTCAGGTGTACCAACACCTTGTTAGGACCTACGTTTTCGCCCTGTGCACCATCCATGAAAGCCTCCATCATCTCGATGGTCAGGTCAGCATCCTCAGAGAAGCAACCCATGTTGCGACTCCAACGAGGCTCGGTGATAACGTCAATCTGTGGACCTAAGATCATGTGCAGACCTACGGCACGGTATTCTTCTGCTACTGCTTCACCGAACTTCTTCACAAGCTCAGGATTGCGGGCAGCCGTGATACCAATCTGACCTTCCTTGCTGGGCCACTGGCTGAAATACTGCTTGCCACTAACGTGAGCACCCAGCGTTGCACCGTGACGAGGGTCGGTAGAGAACATGATTGGAATACCCAGGCGAGAAGCCTCGGCATATTCCTGCATGGTGTTGCTCCACTTAGCGAAGAGGGTAGGCTCAGCAATACCGTTGTTCAGGATATTGCGGAAATTGCGCTCCTCAATGTAGGTCTTCACATCGGCACCTATACGCATCTGACCCTGACCCATAGCGCCACCGCCATTGCCGCCAGGACCGATAGGACCAGCGTAAGCCTCTTGGCTCAGCTCTGCGCGTGAGTCGTAAGTAACCTTTCCGTCAGCAGGTACTGCGATGTTCGGATGGAACATCAAACCGATTTTCTCTTCTAAAGTCATCTGACTTACCAGGTTGTCGATACGATCCTGCATAGGCAGGCGCCAATCCTCGTAAGCATCCAACTCACCATTCTTGTTCAAATCCTTGAACTGATAACCATCCACAGTAATAATCTGTGCTTTCCTTGCACCCAATTCGGGCTGTTCAAATTTCTGCTCCTCAGTGCAACTTGTCAGAGCCAATGCCAGCGTAGCGCCAGCTAACATCCACAAATGCTTCATTAATTTACTATTTTTATAAAAGATTATAATTCTGATTGCAAAAATAGTAAATGTAGATAATGCAGAAGATAAAAATGTAAAGTTTTTAGGAAAGATTAAAGACAAATTTAGTTCATTTCACATTTAGGTAGTCTTTCAGACTCTCCACATAGTTTTCGAATGCCTCCACACCCTTGGGTGTGATGCGACAGAGGGTACAGGGACGCTTGCCTACAAACTTCTTCTCCACCTCCAGATAGCCGGCGGTAGATAGCTTGTCGATCTGCACACTCAGGTTACCAGCCGTTGCCCCTGTCTGCTCTTTGATATACACAAAGTCAGCCTCCTCCACGCCCAGTAGCAGCGACATCACTGCCAACCTGAGTTCTGAATGCAGCAAAGGGTCTAACGGTTTAAACATTTTTTGTCCTCCAATTTATCATGATACCAGGGATGATCAGACTTACCAAACTTACGCCAGCCATTACCAGCATCTCATCAGGACCTTTTATGAAGAGCGCCAGCGAAGCACCCACCAAGCCACCTAAAATACCACCAGCCGTTATCCATCCGTTCTTCAACACCAGTCCGGTTATAGTGGTGCCCATGCCTAACAGCAGGACGATGATGGAGGTAATGCCGTAGCCCAATACATACTGACCGAAGAGTAGGGGAGCCACCACAAACATCAGTACGGGGAACCCACTGGCAAAGATGCCGAACGAGAACCACACGTGGCCAAGCATTTGCGAGATAATGGTTCTTGGCACTACACTTTGCTTTTCTTTCTTGTCCTGCCATATCATCAGTCCCCATCCGATGATGGCCATAGCAAACCACAGTAAGCCCCAGTTACCGTTACTCGTAGTTTTCCACAGATACCACACAATGAGTGCTGTTACGAACACCAACACACCCCATGTAATGAAGGGCATGCCTGCATTCTTTTCCAGTTCCTTACGACTTTGTTCTATCTGTCTCTTGATGATTTCCAGACTGCGCTCAGCAGTCAGCTCGTTATTGTTTTCCATAATATTGCTTCTTATCTTCGAAATAAAGTATCATGCTGAAGATGATTTCCACCACAATCATTACACAAGCCAATATGAAGGGAGTGGTCATCAAACCTACTATCAATGCTCCGATGCTCACCACGCCGGACATCACATAGTATGCCTTCGAGTCGTACAGCCAACCAAAAGGTAAGAGGTGTGCACCAAAAATCATGGCAATCACCATAACCATCTTATCTGGGATGGCGGTATAGATCCACATGGCGATGAGCAAGTAGAGCATCTGGTTGCACGACAGGATGATGCCCAAAGAACTAAACGGACTCTCCTTGTCACTGAATTCCACGCCGATAAATCGTGAGATCATCCAAGCGATGGGAACCAGTGGAGCCGTGCAGCAAAATGTCAGCAGATTCTTGGTTAGTGGGTCAAGATTCGTAGCATGTACACAGGCTACCAATGCCCAGATCAACACTGATGCCATGATGAAGTGCAGACCTCTGCGTTGCTTTCGTGCGGTTTCTTGCTTCAGGTGCTCGATACTTTCTTTCATGTTAAATTTTTAATATATAATGTTATCTTTTCTCAGTTGCTCCTCTAGGGGAGCTGTCAGCTCCTGCTGACTGAGGGGTATGTCAGCTATGCAACTTCAAAGTTAGCCATTTATTTCTTTATCTCCAAATAGATGGCTATTGCAACTACAGGTAATGCGCAAATCACAAATGCAAGCGGCGTCTGGTAGGGGCTATCGATTACCATATTATGAATGGCAGGGTAAGCCGCACAGATGGCATATAAAGCCCCATAATAGGCGACAGTATGGATGGCATTCTTTGGTGCTTGTTTCTTCACATACCAATAGGAGAGGGCAAAACACAAAGCGCCCGTTATTCCCAATGTAATGTACGACTGTATGTTAGATGCCTCACTCGATACATCTACCTGCTGGATGGCCGCAATGATAATACCACCTATGGAATAGCCCACCACACAGATGATGGTAACTATCAACGCCTTCCTAACCACTTCAGACATTTGCTTCTTCTGTTTGTCGATGGTCGATACCCACCAAGCAAAGAGGAAGGTCTGCGCCACAATCTCAGGGGCACCCTTTAAGTGTACTATCCAAGGCACCTTTGTATAGATCATGCCTTCAATCGATGAAGGTGCAGGCCCAGGCGTGTTGATGATGCCAAATACCAGTATCAAGGCATACAGTTTGAGGAAGCCCAACTTCTCTGTCCTTATATACTCCCTGAGTAGTAGCAGTACTAATCCGAATAGCAAGCCCCTCACCATTTGGAACAAGGGTCCCATCAACGTATTGGTCGATGCTACTGGCTGCATGTAATACGCCATGCACCCCTCGTTGAATAGCTCGCTATAATTAAATAAGGAGGAGAAGATGATGCCGCACACAATATAGGTCACCACATGATAGATGGTAACTTTTGTGACATATTGCCAAGGCGCCACCAACTTGCCTGTAGTTTCAGTGCTTTCGTTCATCTGTTAGCCTCCTATCATTTTCAGCACATCCATCAGCGTAATCTCCACCACAGGGTTTTCAGCCGATACCTTCACCTTAGCTTTAGCACAAGGCTCAGTAGGAATACCGTTAGCGTTGATATGCAACTGTGTGTCACCATCCAGGTCATGCAGCACATTCAATTCGGTTTCCCAACCATCGGGCACCCCTTGCAGTAAAAAAGTCAGTTCACCCGTCTCCGTCACCTCTTTGATGCCCGTAAACAGCTTTTGAGGCTCGTTCAGGTCGCCCAGTGCTATCATCACTTTACCCTTCGCCTCTTCAATACCCTTTACGTGAATTTCAAGGTCAACTCGCTGCGCCATTACATTCATGCTTGACAGCAAAACCATTGACAATAAAGCAAATACAAATCTTTTTGTTTCCATTTTAGTCTCTGTTTTTTAGTTATTCATTCCGTTTATTAAACATTGTAGAATCGATTCACACTGCAAATATAAATAGGTTTACAATATAAACCAAATTATTTTGCAAATATTTTTCAAATTATTTACTATACCTTATTAATATAATGAATATTGTCCAATGTAATGTTTGCTCATCATTATATTTGTCATTCACGGAGCTGTTTTTGATGAGAACCGTTCTCGTAAGTGACGAGAACCGTTCTCGTTGCCTTTGAGAACCGTCCTCGTTTTTACTCCCTCGTTAGGAAAATATATCTCCCCAGTTAGGAAAAAATATTTTTCCAGTTAGGGAATAAGTTTTTGCTAACTTTTAAGCAAAAATCTTCTCCTTTCATGAGTGCCGATATAAGACCAAGGTTTTGCAAAATAAGCACGAATTGGGGTGGAGAGTTGCAAGTCGATTTTCTAACTGTCAAAATGATAGTTGGCGTTTTTCTGCCTTACTTGCTGTATTAGGGTAGAATTGGCTTGAAAACTTGACCAGCTCCAAAGCGACTTTTAGAACATTATTTTAGGCCATAAAATTTAGTTAAAGTAAACAGACCGTTTAGAGGAAGTAAAAGGTGGGTTTACTACTAGTAAGCCGCCCTTTTAAAAGAACTAAACCGCCAAGCTGCTTAACCCGCTTTTTTGCTGGAAAAACAGTGTACTTTTAGAACAATCCAGGTTGCCCACCGATTAGAGCCAATAAAAATTTTAAAAGATTTTGCGAAAAACACTCAACACTCCACTTTTCTCTTGTAATGTATTAAAAACAAGATGATTAAATGAGTGGAGTGTTTGTAAAACACTCCACCAACACTCCACTCTTTTTCACCTCATAAATAAGCCTCAAAACTGACGTTACAATATGTATATGCATAGATTATTATCATAATGATAGATAATAAGCAAAAGCAATGTCATATAGTCAGATTTTAACACTCCACAGACAGTGGAGTGTTAGTGGAGTGTTTACAAACCACTCCACTCCTCAAAACCATTGAACAGTAATCAGTTATATGTCAAAAGTGGAGTGGTGGAGTGTTTTTGCATCAATTCTTCATTTTTTTTCACAACCTGTAGAAAAAAAAATCTTATCATTTTGCAAAAAAAGAATTGTGTCGAGTATGAAAACCAGAGCTGAATATATAGATATATTGCAGAATTATGCTCCTGAGCTTCAAACCAGGTTTGGCATAACATCAATGTGTATGTTTGGTTTTGTTGCTTGTGGCGAACATCAGGCAGATAGCGATATAGACTTGTTTGTATCTATGCCTCCAGTATTCTCCTTTCTTGAAGCTACTGATTATTTCCTGACCAATCTTTTTGAAATCCTTCCTGTGATGAATTGTATCATTTCATACCTCCACACCACTATTTCATACAAGTTGTTTGAAAAAACAACCTATACCATATTGATTTCTATAAATCCTTTTCTTATATTTGCAAAAAGTAAGCAATGTTTATATACCATGAAAAGGCTTAATAAATACCCCAACGCAGAATAGCTGCTAAATGTAATAGATAGATATTATTTATGCCTTATGAAGACGAAAACTTTTTTACCTTTTATGCCATGGTAATTAAAAAAGAACGAACAAATGAAAAATCCATATTATAGTCAAACAACCGTTTTATCAATAAGTAAGATAGTGGAGAACCAGCTTCCTAATGGTCTGGAAACCACGGCTGATATGCTGTTAGATTTTTTGTCTAAAAGCAATGATGAGCAGTTGAGGGATACGTCAGCGTTTATAAAAGCATCCAAGAAATCAGAAGAAATAGGAATGGTGTTCAACTTCGCTATGTCCTTGCTTCAACACGATGTTATTCCTATTCGTGAAACCATCTATGATACAGGAATCGATGGAATCAAAGAAATGAGAGATTACTTAACGGATAAATATGGGAAAGACGAAAATGTGAAAGCAAGTGCCAAAGCCTTTAACTTCATTAATTGGCTGATTCTAAGATTACCAGCGAGAGAGGATATGAAAAGATCGGGATTATTATTTTGAATTGAAAATGGAACAGATAATAAAAAGTATATTAAAGCTACAAGGTATTGATCAAATTGGTATTTTTGATCAAGAAAAAGATATATGGATATATGCCAAGGATGGAGAGATTCATTTTTGTACAAGTAATCTAGCATCTATTGATAGAGAAACTATTGGGTTAGATCTGAACCCCATCATCATTACTAATTCTAATGGATTAATCCACATTGTAAGAGATAATGAGACTTTTACCAATTTTGCTGTAATTGATAGTGCAAATAAGATTATATTACACAAAGAAGAGGTAAATTACATCTCAAGTCCCCAATATTATATCTTGCATAAAGCAGATAATGACAACTTCATCATTGTAGGCAAAGAAGATTGGGAAAAATGTAGTAAAAATGCACCATCAGGTTCTTGTGTAAGATACATGTGGATGGATATTGTATGGAATTCTTTCGTTTTTATAGAAAAAGAATATAAACCAAATTACAACCTTTGTTATTATGTAAATTATACATTCTTTATTGGGAATAGACACGAAGAATATCGTCAATTTGTTATAGCATTACAAAAGGGTAAAGGTGTTGTATATCAAGGACGTCTGGACTATTTATGGATTCACAAAAACGGTAAAGCCGAGATAATATCTTTTGGAGAATTGTCTTATACCCTTGTCCTCAAGAATGATAATGAAGAAAAAACAGAGGATTATCAGACTTCACAGGTAAACATAAAAAAACTTGATTCTGGAGTGGATTATTGTTATAAGGTTTCAGATTTCATAAATCATATTGATATAGAGAATAATAATACAGAACTAATGGCATATGATGATAAAAGGCTCTTTTCAGATAACTATTTAGTTGTTCCTTTTATTTATGGCTATGGGGCATTCATTATTCAGTGTGTTGATGGAGAGTTTTCTGCACATACTATATCCTTTATCAAGCCTTATGAAATCAATAGATATCGGTCATACAGAATAGTATTAATAAATGAAATAATTAAAATTACTGTAACTTATGATGGTTGTTCTGATATAGACAATTATTACTATGACATTTCTGGTAATTACTTAGGCTATACATTCGGAAAAGGGAGAAGCTATTTGACATTTACCAACTCAAAAGGTGCTAAGTTGCCTTATGCTGTAAAAGAATTGATGGGAATCATAAAAGTAGATGATCAGAATATAGAGGTGCTCGTTCCACCTATATACAATAAGATAGAAATTATAGATTATGAATTTGGGCTATTCAAAGTTTGGATTCGAGATTATGCTAGCGGTGATATTAACATATGGTTATACTCTGAGAAAAGTGGATTAATAGCATATGATTGTTATTTGTCTACTCCCAAATATTCTAACTATTTTGGTGATTATGAAGAGCCATGTGACTATTATTCTAATTACAATTCTCCAATAGCATCATGCGTAAAATATAATATGTTCCAAATCTATTGGCAAGGTGAATATACAAGCCAATATGGACTTTTATACTTAGGAGAAAAAGTACTTAATGCCTATTATGATGAAATTAAAGGTTTTGATTTCGTGGATGATTTTGGTGAACAGTCTAATAAGTCTATTGTAGAACGAACGAAACAATATAAACCACTTAGTGTTATTGTTTGTAAGTCTGACCTTTTCGGATTATTTTATAAAACAGATAAGGGGTCTGCAAAAGAATATGATTTTATTATTCCAACATTTGATTATATTAGATGTGAAAAAATCTTCAAAGGACATGCATATTTTCGAGTAAGAAAAGGGGGGAAATATGGTATTATTAGTGATAGTTTTACTTTTAACCAAAATTTGGAAGTTGAATATGATAATGTTCTTTTCAAAGCTGTTGTTGGAGATAGCTGTTATTTTACCATTGAAAAATCCGGAAAAGTAGGTGCAATATGTACTCAAAAGGAAAATGATATACCACTTATTTTTGATGGAATTGACGAAATTGTCAATTCTGGTGTTATTTATAATGATGTGTTATATAATAGAAATGGAAAGGACCTATTTGTTATAGGAAATAATTACAAATTCATAAAAACGAAATGTTTCGACGTGTTTGAATCTAATGATTCCCATGATTTTGTTTTTATAAACTCACAAGGTACAATAATGAGTTACTATAAAGATGAAGAGGATGGAAACATATTTCACATTGAGGAAACAGAAGATATGTTTGATACCAAAGAAAAAGATTTTATCGATAACGAAGAAGAAGGATGGATAGATGAAGATACTTGGGATTATGAAAGGGATACTTGGAATGCAATGACTGATGGTCAATATGGTGAAATGCCAGAAGGTTTTGATGGCGATTATGATTTTACAGGACACTAATTTGTGTTATTATATAAAATGAAAGATCTGAAGTATTTTTTAGATGCCGAGAAACAGTATCAAAAAAACCACAAAGACGGTCTTGAACTAGATTATGATACAGAATCTGGTTTCATGACATGCAAATCTTATCCAGATGATTTCCTGCAAGAAGGGTGGATGCATAAATACGCACAAGGACCATATCCTAAGCAAGTTACGGATGCTGTAAAACAATACAACCTATCTGATGTTGAAGTGCTTATTATGCTTTGCTTTTATGGCAATCTGTCCAAGTATTTTAGGGATGATGCATATATAGTATTTGGAGAGGTGCCTAAAGTCGCAATAGAAATGCAGAAAGTATTAGAGAGTTTTATAAAGAAAGCCCCAAAACATAAAGATGGTAAATTGTATCGTTTTCTAAAATCTCATGATATTGTGGATTTCAAAGTAGGAGATGTTTTTGAGTCCTCATGCTATCTTACCACAACAAATGAGGATTGGGAACAAGACAAAGATGTTTATGAAATCACACCTCTTCCCGAAGAATCAACATCAGCATACGATATATACATGATATACAATTACCATGAAGAAAACCAAGTGAATTTCCTTAAAGGGACCAAATTTAAAGTGACTAATATTGAAAAATCTTTAAATGGACAACGTCGTATATATCTCGATGAATTATACGAAAATAAGAATAACGAAAATGGTTCTAATCATTTTTAACTAAACAATAGAATAAGAAAGAAACATGTTATATGAATATGAACGAGAAAACAATAAAAGAAGCATTGCTGAAAGGCGAGCGAGTGACGCTGGAATGCAAACGGGCAAAGGCTGAGGTTCCTAAGGAACTTTGGAAGACGTACTCTGCCTTTGCAAACACCATTGGCGGTTTGATTCTGCTTGGAGTTGATGAGAATCTGAAAGAGAAAGACCCAAGCAAGAGATTCCCAATAATAGGTGTCGAGGATGCACAGAAAATCCTCACAGACTTTTGGAATACCATCAATAGTGACAAGGTGAGCGAGAACATCCTTACAGACAAGGATGTTGAGGTGGTGGATATGGATGGTAAGAAGATTGTCTGCATTCATATTCCAATGGCTGACTACCGCATGAAGCCCATCTATCTGAATGGTAATGTATATAAAGGTACTTATAGGCGTAACCATGAAGGTGACTATTATTGTACTGAGCGACAGGTAAGGGCAATGGTGCGTGATTCCTTTGAGGAAGGAAACGATGGCCTCATGATGCATCACTATAATATGGATGACATCGATCTGGATTCATTGCATCGCTATCGTAATCATTTCAAGGTGTGGAACGACGGTCATGTGTGGAATGAGGCTGATGACAAGGCTTTTCTGAAGAATCTAGGTGGCTATATCTTTGACAGGGAGACTGGTGAGGAAGGTCTCTCTATGGCGGGCCTGATGATGTTTGGTAAGGGGTTGCCCATCCGTGAGCGATTCGACAACTTCCGAATGGATTATATCAACTTCTGTAACCTGATAGGCGATGAACGATATAGTGATAGGCTGACATACGACGGACGTTGGGAGAATAACCTGTATCAATTCTTTACGATTGTGATGCCGAAGATGACATTCGACCTGCCAAGGCCATTCCGCATGGAAGGTGTGGTGAGAGTGGATGATACACCACAGCACAAGGCTGTGCGTGAGGCCTTTACGAATGCCATCATTCATGCAGACCTGATGGCTGATGCTGGTATCTTACGGATTGAAAAGCATGATGATAAACTTTGTTTCCGTAACCCTGGATTGTTGCGACTGCCCATAGAGCAAATCTATGAGGGTGGCAATTCCAAGGCTCGTAATCCTCGCATACAGAATATGCTCCGTATGATAGGCTTTGGCGAGAACTTGGGCTCAGGCTTTCCTAAGATTATCGCTGCGTGGAAAGAGACCAACTGGGGTGAGCCAGAGTTGAAAAACAAAATAGAGTTGGATGAGGTAGAATTGATTCTCCCTGTCTCTGCTCCAAAACCAGTAAATGAGACTGCAAATGCAACTGTAAATGCAACTGTAAATGCAACTGTAAAGCAAAATAAAACCCAAAAGAAGATTCTCTCAATCGTCCAAGAGAACAAGTTCGCAACTTATGAGGAGATTGCTAAACAGTTGGATGTTGAAAGGACAACAGTTTGGAGAAATCTTGACACGATGAAGAAAAACAATGTTTTAAAACGTGTTGGTGGGGATAAGAAAGGATATTGGGAAGTGCTGCTTGATATAAAAGATCTCAACCCTTAGAATGAATATGGTACCATATTATTTCGTTTTTTAGTAAAGGGTACCAAAAGGAGAAGTTTGCATGAGGCTATCCATATCATTTCATACACCAATCCCACCATTTCGTACAAGACGAATCTTCTTATGGTGATGGACATGATTTCTTTCTTTATCTTTGCTTGCAGCGAAAGGTAACATGTTTAATCATAAAAACTAAATGTTATGGAGTTTATTATTGGTTGTGTGGTTTATATTGCTGTTTGCGAAGGAATTTGCAAATTGATTGGCCTGGAGGATTTCAACAAGAAGGCTTGGGTGTATGCCATTGTAGGTGTGTTTGGTAGTTTTCTTCTGAAAGCTGCTTTAAATGTTTAATGTTATGAATATCAATAAGACTTTAGATGAAGGTATTTTGCTAGGTGCTATTGCAGGTGATGTAATAGGCTCTTATTATGAGCATATCAGGACAAAGGATTATAATTTCAAGTTGTTTAGAGATCGCTCAATATGCACGGACGACAGCAAGATGACAGTAGCTGTAGCTCATTGGCTGCTTGATGGTGGCAGAAAAGCAGATAGTTTGGTGCGTTGTTTGCAAAGCTATGGAAGAACATATCCTGGGGGCTATGGTCATGCATTTTTGAATTGGGTGCTTAGCGACAATCCCCATCCTTACAATAGTTGGGGCAATGGTTCCGCTATGCGAGTCAGTCCTGTGGGTTGGGCATTCAATTCATTGGAAGAGACATTGGAAGCCGCCAAACAAAGCGCAGAGGTGACGCACAACCATCCGGAGGGGATTAAAGGTGCGCAAGCTACGGCAGCTTGTGTCTTCTTAGCTCGTACTGGTAAGTCGAAGAAGGAAATAAAGGAGTACGTGGAGCAGACATTCGGCTATGACCTTAACCGCACCTGTGATGAGATTCGTCCAAACTATACATTTGAGGAAAGCTGCCAGAAAACTGTGCCAGAGTCGATTATTGCTTTCTTGGAGAGTACCGATTATGAGAGTGCCATTCGTTTGACTGTATCACTGGGTGGTGATGCTGATACGATGGGTGCCATCACTGGAGGCATAGCCGAAGCATACTACGGTGGAGTGCCTGAGAGTATTAAGACAGAGGTGGTAAAGCGCCTTCCTGATGAATTTGTCGATATAATGACCAGGTTCTGGAAGAAGTTTATTGCAAAGTAAAATATGAGTAACTGATGCTCTTTGCTTTTGAATGTCTCGATTCGTCATTTGTGCGAGTTCGTTTGCGTAATTATTTGATAATAGTGTAATGCTGTGGGTAACAAGGTACTAATCATATCGACTGTTAACGAACTGGTGAGGGTAAAACCAGAAAGGGTGGTTTACATCTCTTCGGATGGCAACTACTCCACAATGGTGTTGCATGACAAGTCAGAGCATGTGTTTACCTTGAATCTGGCACATTGTCAGCAACTGATAGAGGATCAGTTGGGCAAGGAGGCTGAGACCTTTATACGACTTGGTAAGCAGTTGATAATAAACCGTGAGTACATTTTTAAAATCAATGTGAACAAACAGACGCTGATGATGGCGGATATGGCACTGAATCATGTCTTTACCTTGTCTGCCTCAAAAGAGGCACTTAGACAGCTCAAAGTTTTTATGGAATCTAACATGGGAAAGGAGATGAAACTATGAATGATGATGAACTGCAAGTTTTGGGTAGGGGCAAAGCATCAAGAAGTCGTAGAAAGTATTTTGTTTGGGGAGCCTTAATCATTGCCTTTACATTGTTGGCCCTATTGATATGGAGGTTTAAGCCCAGTGTTGAGAATCTGGATGGCAGGGCGAAGATAGGCAGTACGCTAAACGATGATTTGCGACGTCTGACAACAGGTCTGCTAAACAGAAAATTGACTGAACTAAACGGACTACAAGGCCAGGTGATTATCATGGAGGTGCAAACTGGTGCCATCAAGGCGATGGTAGGCTTGGAGCGCAAATATGATGGATCTTATGAACCTTGCAACAATTTTGGCTATTGGCAGGAGCCTGGACAAACGGCAAGTACGGCAGTATTACTTGCACTACTTGAAACCGGAGAGGTGAAACTTTCAGATGAAGTGGATGTGGAGAACGGAATTTGGGCTTTGGATGAACGCAATACTATTAGAGACCACAATTGGAATAGGGGAGGCTATGGGGTGATTAATATGGAGCGAGCACTTGAGGTCTCTACTAATGTTGCTTTTGCCAAGATGGTGAATAAGGTTTTCATGGGAAAAGAACAAGAATTCTTTGATATGTTAAGCAAAATGAGCTATGGACAGCCTGATTATATAGAAGGTTTTCCATCTATGCGACCTTCTCTTTACACTTCACCTAATGATAGCACTTGGACCAGAAAACTGCTGTTGTGGAATGCCATAGGGTATGACAGGACTATAGCGCCTATACAGACCCTAACTTTTTATAATGCCATTGCTAATGGTGGCAAGATGGTAAAACCGACTCTGAGAGAAGGAGAAACTGAAATAATAAATGAACAGATAGCCAGTAAAGAGAATATATCAGAGATTCAGGAAGCACTCTATCATGTAGTAACCGAAGGGCTTGCCAGACCAGCTGGGACTCACTTGGTTGAAGTGGCTGGTAAAATGGGAGATGCCCAAGTTAGGAGCCTATACGATTCGCTTGATAGTGAGTCTTCCGAATATCATATTTCTTTCTGTGGCTATTTCCCAGCATTTGCTCCCAAATATAGCATTATCATCAGCTTTAATAAAATGGGACTACCTGCAAGTGGTGGCCAGATGGCAGGTTCTGTTTTTCACGATATTGTGGAATGGATGGTGCATCATGGGTGGTTGAACGAAGATAATTAAAAATACCTAAAATATGGAGAATAACAGATTTAAGACTACTTTTCAGCTTTGCATCCCAATTATGGTACTTTGTGGCTTGTGGGTTGTAAGCAACCTGTTTCACTTATATGCTTTGCTGGAGTATCCAGCCTATTATAGAGATCTTGGTACGATAGAATTGCCAGTACCTTTTTATGGCGGTATATTTACGTGGCATTATCCAACGCCTCATACTTTCTCGTTCTATTTCATAGCAGCCATTATCACAGTGATATGGGAGCTGTGGTTCGCGAAGAAGCATCCGTAAAACGGGTTGATAACTGAAACAAACAGTGTTATGGCTATAAAAGACACAAAGTCAACTTCATTAAATTGGGAAGAAACCATTAAGGATATAAGCAATGAGAAACTTCGGAAATACATTGCTAAGCCGGAGACTTTCAATTCTAAAATGTTGAAGCTTGCTGCAAAGCAGGATAGAAAGAATGCAGAAAAGAATGCTCCTTTGACCATGAAAGTGTTCCTTAAAGCTCTTAAGAAACGCCGTCTGAAATATGAGCTGAATGATCATTGGGTTGTGTTTACCTATATGAGGAATAAGTTCTTGGCAGATCTGGACTTTGAGGAGGATTTTGTTATCATTGACTTTTTCCATAATTTCTTTATTGACAAAGATGACGAAGCAAAGCTAAACCAGTTGAGAAAGGTTTGCAACGCGACTAACAAAGTATGCAGGGTAAACACTTTCTACGAGTGGGAAGATGATGAGGAAATTGATTTCATTTATGTGAAAAGCCATTACACTATCCCTTTTTGTAGCTCAAAACCCCAACTTTGAGATGGAACTATTTATGAAACTGTCAAATTTCATGGATGCACAGTATCTTGTGAAGAAGCTTATGAAGAAGAAAGTTAAAAAGAACAATTCCCCAACTGACATTATGGCCTAGCATATGGGTCACCTCATCCCATTCTACATTGTGAATATTGTTGCAAAAAATATGTGATAAACACTTGCTTGTTTATGTGATTCTGTTTATCTTTGGCATAAGAATAACCTTAAACAACTAATACTATGACCGAACAGAAAATGCCTACTGTTGAAGAGGTTTTCTCATGGATGAGAAAGCTTTACGACGAGAGTTACTCGGGACTGACCAAGACCGAGAAAAACGAACAACACATGTATGGTACGATGGTGACTACGCCCAACGACAAGAAGTTCATGGTGCGCATGCTGGATGAGACATCTCAGGTAAGAGATACCCAGAAACTGGCTTTGCGTGTGAAGGAGCTGATTGACCAGTACGGAATACCGAAGTTCTTGGGCACGGGCGACCGTCTGCTCTTCTGGATGTATAAAAAGTTTGCCTACAAGCCTTTGTTCAACTGGGTGGCTGTGCCCATCATCAAGTGGCGATTGCGTAGAGATACCAGTCGTGTGATTATCGATGCTGCTCGTCCACACTTGACACAACATTTGGCTACACGTTTCCAGCAGAATATCGGTCAGAACGTGAACCTATTAGGCGAGGTGGTATTAGGTGACGGTGAGGCCGATAAGCGTTACTATTCTTATTTGGAGGCTTTGAAGGAACCAGACATCAACTATATCTCCGTGAAGATTTCTGGCATCTATGCGCAGACGCATGCCTTGAACTATAAGGAGTGCTTCCCTGAACTGATTCGCCGTATGTCGGAGTTGTACCAGACGGCCATCGATTATCCTTATACGGATCCTGAAGGGGTGACGAAGCCAAAATTCATCAACCTGGATATGGAGGAGTACAAGGATGCACACCTCACCATGAAACTGTTTAAGGATGTGCTTTCTTTGCCGCAGTTCAAGAACTACGAGGCGGGCATCGTGGTGCAGTCGTACTTGCCTGATGCATGGGACTTCCAGACGGAATTGCTGGAGTTTGCCAAGGCACGTGTGGAGGCTGGTGGTTCACCTATCAAGATGCGTATCGTGAAAGGTTGTAACCTTGATATGGAGAACATCGTGAGCGACTTGCGTGGATGGCCAAATCCTGTACGTCCTAACAAGACGGAGGTGGATGCTAACTACCTGCACTTGATAGAGCGAGGTTTGAAGCCTGAGAATGCGAAGGTGTTGCACATCGGTATGGCATCACATAATCTCTTTACCATCTCATACGCTTACCTGCTGACACAGATGTATCAGACACCTAAGGATTGCTTCTGTTTCGAGATGCTCGAGGGTATGGCCAACCATGTGTGGAGGGCGCAACGTAAGTTGGGTAACCACGTTATTCTTTATACGCCAGTGGTGAAGAAAGAGCATTTCCTGAATGCCATCTCTTATTTGGTACGCCGTATGGATGAGAATACTGCTCCTGACAACTTCCTGACACATTCATTCTCGTTGAAGCCTGATACCCCAGAGTGGAAGGAGTTGCAACAGCAGTTCATCAATGCGTATAACATGAAGGATACCATTACGCATATACCGACTCGTACACAAGACAGAAATAAACCATACGTTGGACAGGAACCGCAGGATGAGATGATCAACGAGCCTGATACCGACTTCGACCGTTTCTGCAACCAGGAGTGGGTGGAGAAGATATTTGCAAAGTGGAAGTCCACTGGCAAGATGAATTATGAAAAGGCTGGGTGGGGCGACTGGAAGCCTGGTGACACACTGCCTACGCAGATAGGTGACGAGCTGGTGTATAATGAAGATAAGGTGAGCTACTATGACCGCAGTCAGGAGGGCGATGTGATGGTTTGCGAGATGTCGCGAGCTGACAAGGCGCAGGTGGAGCAAATCTTGGACATTGCCGACAAGGATGCTGGTGGTTGGAGGAATACTACCATCGAGGAGTGTCACCAGATCATGTACAAAGCTGCGAATATCATGGGACAGATGCGTGGCGACCTGATTGGCTCGATGTGTGCCATCACGGGTAAGACGGTGGAGGAGGCCGACGTGGAGGTATCGGAAGGTATCGACTATTGCCGTTTCTACACTACGACGATGAAGAAGTATGCTGCGCTGGACGATATTGAGATGAAAGCCAAGGGCACGGTATTGGTGTTATCTCCTTGGAACTTCCCATGCGCCATCCCTTGTGGTGGTGTGGTAGCTGCATTGGCATCAGGCAACACCTGTATCCTGAAACCTGCTACTGTAGCGGCTCCTGTGGCTTGGCTCTTCGCTAAGGCATTCTGGGAGGCTGGCGTACCAAAGGAAGCTTTGCAGGTAATCATTGCCAACAAGGAGGCTACGCCGTTGCTCACCTCATCGCCTGTCATCAAGCATATCATCCTGACGGGTGGCACAGAGACAGCGCAGAGCATTGCCCAAAACAACCCGTTGGTACCATTGTCAGCAGAGACAGGTGGTAAGAATGTGATGATTCTCTCTGCTAAGGGTGATCGTGACCATGCCATCATGAATGCTTGTCGTTCGGCCTTTGGTAATGCTGGTCAGAAGTGCTCGGCTTGCTCTATTCTCTTGGTGGAACGCTCTGTGTATAAAGATCCTGAGTTTATGGAGAAGTTGAAAGACTGTGCTTCATCGCTCAAGGTCGGTGGTGTATGGAATGCCGGCAATATTGTAGGACCGATGATTACCAACCACAACGAGAAACTGGAGAAGGCTTGTCAGTTGGAGCCAGGTGAAAAATGGCTCATTGCTCCTGAGTTTGTGGATGCAAAGAAGTACATCCTCAAACCTACGGTGAAGATCAACGTGAAGCCTGATTCTTATACTTTCCGTACAGAATTGTTTGCTCCGTTGTTGGCCGTAACGCCATTCGATACTTTGGAGGAAGCAGTGGATTTGGTGAATAGCCTTGACTATGGCTTGACGTCAGGCTTGCAATCGCTTGACGAACGGGAACAGAAGTATTGGAAGAACCATGTGAAGGCTGGTAACCTATATATTAATAGAGGTATCACAGGTGCAGTAGTGAACCGTCAGCCATTTGGTGGCATGAAATTGTCGGCCTTCGGTCCTGGTTTGAAAGCTGGTGGTCCTAACTACTGTGCCCAATTCATGCACATTACCGACAAGCCTGGCAGTACTACTGATTATAAGCAGTCGTATGCCGAATGGTATGAGAAGGAGTTCAAGCATGCCCGCAACATTCAGCCAAAGATTCGTGGCGAGCAGAATGTGTTCCGTTATCTGCCTGTGGATGGTGGTATGGTACTTCGTCTGTTTGGTGATGAGACACTGGAGCAAATTCAGATGGTGCAGTTGGCAGCTAAGACAGTCGGCACCAACCTCACTGTCTCAATGGATGCAGCTAATCCGCTGTTCGAGCAGATTGAGGGTGAGAAAAAGCAGGAGAACATGGCTGCTTTCTTGGAGCATATCAAGGACTATGGACGTGTGCGTGTGATTTCGTCTCGTATGCCGGATGTGGTGAGTGAGGCTGCTGCTAACTACGATAAGTATATTGCTCACTCGGCTCCTGTGAAGGATGGTCGCATTGAGTTGGCATTGTATATCCAGGAGCAGTCGATTGCCAATGAATATCACCGCTACGGTTCGCAGATAGAAATTCCGGAGATTGAGTAAATAAAAAACTCCTCAGACTGAGGAGTTTTTTTATTCCTTCACCTCATGGATGTGCCGGCGGCTGACTGCGAGCAGATATGCCGCCTACACACATCCATTTCGGCTTATTTGTCAATAATCAATTTTCAATTGTCAATTATTTGTAAGCTGCTACGCGAGCATCGTTGATGACACCGCTCCAGTTCATACCGAAAGCGAAGTCGTAGGTATTGCCATCAGCATCCTTGTAGCAAACCATGTCGCGAGGAACGTCCTCGTTCTGCTGCTCAACGGTCATCATGTTAGCAGGCATCTGCATAGGCAGCAAGCCAGAAGGCTCGCTCTTGCCACTGATGATGTCGAAGATAGCTTGGTTTTGTACACCGAATGAAATAAGGATAGCATCTGCCTTGCCTTCGAACTCAGCTGGAACGACTGGCTTGCCAGTATTCAGCACCACGATAACAGGCTTATTGCCCATAGCTGCTTTGGTGTCAAGGATAATCTTCAGGTCGTCCTTGTTAGAGGTCTTCACGGTCTTGCCCTTGTAAGTACGGTTGGTGAAGTTCTCCAATGGGTCACCACCTGCGATGGAGGTTGCACGAGCATAAGTAGCTGTGTAGTCGTTGTACTGTAAACTTACAGGAACATAGCCGTTGCCACCACGGTTGCGATCGTCAACGCTATAGCCTACACCACTGTTAGGAGCTTGGATGAAAGCAATGGCGAAATCAGCCTCAGCTGGGTTCTCTGTTACATCGAAGTACTTCTTCACGAGGTCGAGGTTTACTGGGTCCACCCACTTGTCCTCGCCACTCATGCCGAAGAAACCTTGGGTCTGAGTTTGGTGACGCTTAGGAATATATACCTTCTTCTTGTCCTTCACAGGCAACACGTTGTCGTGGTTCTTGATCATCACCACAGACTTCAGCTGAGCCTCATAGCCTGCCTGCATGAAGTCGCTCTTACCAACAGTAGCGGTAGTCTCTTCTGGGTCGAGATATGGATTCTCGAACAAGCCAGTGCGGAATACATTCAGCAACAGACGGTATGCACTCTGCTGGAAGCGAGCGTCAGCACTCTCCTTGCCAAAGTTGTTTACCCACATCTGGTAAGCCTCCAAAACAGGACCTTTGTCGTTGTTACCACCAAACTGGTCAACACCAGCCTGCAGGATCTTATAGTGACGCTCAGCAACGCTCAGGTTCTCAACACCCCAGCACTTGCCATCGAATGCTTCAACAGCCTTGTTGTCACCAGTGATACCCCAGTCGGTGCAAGCCACACCCTCGAACTTATACTTGTTGCGGAGCTGATCCTGGATCAACCACTTGCTATAGCTACCGCCTACGTTCTCGCCAGAGGGATCCTGGTCGAATAGGATGCTATAGATAGGCATCACAGCTGAAGCCATACCTGTACCATCTTCCAACTTGAAAGCACCCTCGGTAAAGGTCAGTGCATGTTCCTCACGGTTGTTGCCAGGATAAACGGCAAACTTTCCATAGTTGTAGTGAGAGTCACGACCACCTTCCTGAGCTCCGTAACCGTACCAGTGCTTTACCATGGCATTTACACTCTGGTAGCCCCAAGCACCATCAATGCGGTAGCCTTCTGGAGAGGTCTGGAAACCATCGCAATAAGCACGGGCCATATCGGTAGCGAGCTTGGTGCCTTCACCGTAGGTACCGCTGAAACGGCTCCAACGTGGGTCGCTGGCCAGGTCAACTTGTGGTGACAGGGCAGTAGCGATACCCAATGCACGGTATTCCTCAGCTGCAATGTAACCAAACTGTTTCATGATGGCAGGGTCGAAGGTAGCGGCCATACCCAATGATGAAGGCCACAAAGAAATCTGACCACCAGCACCATAGTTGTACTCAGCATCTGAAGAGGTCTCATGACGAGGGTCAGAGCTGTTGTTAGCTGGAATACCGTGGTTCAAACCTTCTACGAAAGCCTGCACGTTATTGTTCCATTCAGCTGCTACAGCTGGGCTTTCAACACGTGTAATCAGCACGGCACGCAGGTTGTCTTCCTGCAGGAACTTCTTCTGAGCATCTGACAAGTCGGATGACTTGGCACCACTCTCAGCAAAAGGCTTGCCATTGTAGGTAGGAGCTGGTCCACGACCACCCATGGAAGCTGCAGGGATTGACTGGTGAGCACTGTAGAGCATTAAACCTGCAATCTCTTCGGTTGACAGCTGCTCTGCCAGGTTGATGGCACGGGTCTTAGGATCCAAGCGCCAATCTTCGTAAGGGTCAAGTACACCGTTACGGTTCAGGTCTTTGAAAGCATAACCTTTGTCGGTGAGAATAGCCACACCAGAGGTAGGTGAGTAACCAAGGGTTTGTCCACCCTTCTGAACAATCAGATTGTAAGAGCCTTTCTGCTCTTCAGTCCATTTCTTTCCGTCGCAACTGCTCATGGCAATCATGCATGAACCCAAAGCGACTGCAAACAGCATTGCATTCAGTTTTTTCATTTGTATGAGATTAAATTTAGTAAATCTTGGCGCAAAGTTACACATTATTTTAATATAACGTGTAGTTTCCCAGTCAAAAAGATATGCAGGAAGATGCTGATTTATTTCTCCAACGACTGCTGGCTCATGTATTGGTTGAAGGCATCCTTATAGCCATCGCTCACGGGAATATAGGTGTCTTTGTCCATCACAATGCGCCCACGCTCTACCTGCTGTATCTTCTGCAAGTTCACAATGTAGGAGCGATGCACACGCATAAAGTTCTTGGGTAGTCGCTCTTCCAGTTTCTTCATGCTGAGCAGGGCAATGACTGGTTTCGGCTCTCCTTCCAAGAACAGGCGCAGGTATTCGCTCATGCCCTCCACATAGCGGATACGTGGGATATCGATGCGTACCATGCGGTATTCTGACTTCACGAACAGCACGCTACTCTCTTCTTTGGGGAGTAAGGGGGATGATTCTGTCTGTTCTGCGGCAATGTGAGGATGCAACAACTGATGTTGGCGCAGCACCTTGTTGGCTGCCCGTTGGAAATCGTCGAGACCGAAAGGTTTCAGCAGATAATCTACCGCATTCACCTTAAAACCTTCGATGGCATACTCAGAATAGGCGGTGGTAAATACCACTAAAGGTGGGTTGTAAAGCGACTTCACGAAATCCATGCCGTTGAGGTCGGGCATGTTGATGTCGATGAAGATAGCGTCTATCTGCTTTTCTGCCAATATCTTTGAGGCGGCCAAAGCGCTCATGCAGGCATCTTCCAAAGTCAGGTAGGGTATCTTGCCGATATAGGTCTTGAGCTGTTCAAGAGCCAGCGGCTCATCATCTATTGCCAAGCAGCGTATCATAATTCACGGGTATTTTAAGGGTTACTTCGTATGCGTCATTTTTGTCGCTCGTTAAGAAGAAATAGTCGTTGCCATAAATCAACTTCAGGCGTTTCTTCACATTTTCCAAGCCAATTCCGCTATGCGGATCTTTGGCACCTTCCTGTTGTTTGACGTTCTTGCTGTTCTCGCAGATGAAGTTCAGGTAGCCGCCTAAGAGTTGCATGCTGACATTGATAAACGACTCCTGCTCATAGCTCACACCATGCTTGAAAGCGTTCTCGATAAAAGAAATAAACAGCAGAGGAGGCACCTCAATGCCTGGTATATCCTCAGGCATAATCACGCTTATACTAACCTTGTCTGTGTAGCGCAGGCGCATCAAAGCGATGTATTGCTTTAGGAAATCAATCTCTTTGCTCAACAAGATGGTAGGCTTGGAGCTCTCATACAATACATAGCGCATCAGTCTCGATAGTTCGATGATGGTGGATTTAGCTTTCTCGGGGTCGATATCCACCAAAGCGTGTATGTTGTTGAGGGTATTCATAAAGAAGTGGGGGTTGATCTGATATTTCAGGTACTCCAACTCTTGCTGTAATTTCTGTCGTTCCAGCTCCTTCAGGTTGTCTTCACGCCTTCGTTGTTTGAAATAGTGCGCTACACCCAAGTTGGCACCCAATATCAGTATGGCTACCAGTATCTTGTACAGCTTGTTCTGCAAATCCATTGGTGGTTCGCCCATACCGTTAGGCTTAAAGGGAGGATTGCCCATGTCATCTCGCTCATGAGGTGGCTTAGGCGGTGGGTTATCATTCTCCCCTTCTGGCTTAGGCGGTGGATTACCCATTTCTTTTCGCCCTTTAAAGTTCATCTCCGTTTGCTCGTGTGGGGGAGGTCCTCCTTGTATGTCATCAGGTCGTTGGCTCCAGATGTAGAAGCCGAAAATCAATATGGCGCAACCTGCGATGCCCAAATAGGCCAGTTTCTTGTTTTCTTGTACGATAAGTGGAGCGATGAGCCAGTCGTGTACGATGAAGAGGAGCAGGAAAGGTACATATTCCTTCCAGTTCCTCAACACTTCACTCCAGTCAAAGGTAGCATCGGTCTGCCCCATGTTACGGTAATAGGTGCCTATCACAGGCAAGGCAAACACCAGCAGCCAAATCACTACATAGGTAAGTTTCTCTTCAAGCAATAGCTTGTTTATTTTCGCAAAGAGCTTTTTCATCGATTCCGTATTGTGGCGTAAAAATAGTCAGTTGGCGGCAAATATCCAAAGGAATCATCGCCAAACTGACTATTCTCATTTTTTTATGGTCTTGCGCCTGGTCCCATCTGACTGTTACCTCCTGCTGTAGCTTGCGCTGTAGCAGTGCCTGCAGCGTTACCTATGCTGCTAATGGTAGGGGAGATATATAATCCATGCCAGTTGTCGCCACTTACGGTTGATCCTGAATACACTGTGTAGCTAGTTCCGTTTTTGAAATCTGGCAATGAAATCAAATATAGCCCACCTTGGTAGTTGCGTTTCATGGTGAGACTCAGTAGTCCCGAATTGCCATCGGCAATGGTAAGGGTAGAGCCTGCTGTTACATTGGCTTGGAAAGCAATCGACATCTGACTACTGCTGGATGCAGGGTATGAGGCATTGGTTCCGCCCACGCCGATAACAGTACCACCACTGATATAAAGGCTCTTGCCTTCTGCTGCATCGATGGCACATTCGGCACCGCTGGCTCCCAAGGCTACAATCACACCACCTTTGATGTAGAGATCGCCGTTACTGTCAATGGCATCGTTGTTGGTGGCAAAAGCGTAAATGTATCCACCATTGATGGTCATGTCGCCAGCTGAGTTGATGCAGTCGTCGTAGCTGGCAATCTCTATCTCGCCACCGTTGATGTTCATCACACCCTTGGCTTCCAAACCTTCGCTACCTTCGCCGCCCATTGTCTTGATCTTCATCGTGCCACCATTGATGGTAACATCAGTATCGCTTTTGATACCTTTGGCTTTCGAGTCGAGGTTGCTATAGGTGTAGGACTTTCCTGTGGTGATAACTTGTATGTCGCCATCGTTGATAATGATTTCGCCATCGGTATTGATGCCCTTGCCGCCAGCACCTGTACTCTTGATGTTCAGCTGTCCGCCATCCATCTGGAAATAGCCGTCGGCCTTGATGCCAGCTGCTCCTGATACATCCTTATCATCTTCGTCATATTCTCCTTCGCCCGAGGTGAGGATGGTGGTGCGTCCGCCAGTCACTAGCACATAGCCGTCGGTACTGATGCCCTTCTTGGCGGTTCCGCTTACCTCGATATTCAGTACGCCACCACCTATTACTACATAGTCATTGGTCTTGACACCATGCCCCTTGGCAGTCGTTACGTAGATATTGGTGCCTGCACGGAAACGAACGTAGTCATCGCTCACAATGCCGTGTTTCTTGTTGCCATACACCTCCAACGCACCCTTACCGTTGAAGATCAGTTGTCCCTCGCTGAAGAATGTACCTTTCTCATCCTCGCCATCAGGGGTGTTGTAGCTGGTGCCGTCAGTCAGACGGTTACTGGTGCCATCAGCCAAGGTAACAAACGCACGTTTGCCACTCTGGATATTGATAGCAGCTCCTGTCGTGTTGGTCAGTGTCACCCCGTTTAAAGTGAGCTGGAACTTTTTCTCACTATATATCTTAAAATACCCATTGGAGCTGTTGCCAGAAAGTTGGTAATTCACCCCTTTGATGGTAGAGTTGATGATGACGCCTGCACCATCCACCGTTGCTTCCACACCATCGGGGAGGTCGCTCAATGTAGCGCCGCTATCAGTATAACTAATGTTTACTGTTGCAGAAAAAGAGGAATGCTCTACATAGTCCTCGTAGCTTTCGTCGTTCTCATCCGTAGGGATGTTCTCAGTGTCGCTGGTCAGTGCTGTGCTGTTCATACTGATATCAAAATCAGCCAAATCGTTGCCACTGGTGTCGGAACCACCCATGCCACCAGGCATCATGCCGCCAGGACCCATGCCACCAGGCATTTGTCCGCCATTCATGATTCCGTTCATGTCAGGATAGCCGCTGTTGTCGTCTTCTACTGAGCAGCAAGTGGCCACCAATGCTACCACTGCCATTAATGCTAAAAAAGAAAATCTGTTCTTCATACTTTTTGTTCTTTATTAATCTTACTGCAAAGGTAGAACGATGTTGTTATTTTCTCAAATCCGTTCAGCGAATTCCCCATTTCGTTCAGTGAATGGAGCAAATATTTGCTGTAACTGATGAGGCTCCAATAACTGCACGTTACTTTTTACATCGTTTCTTGAGATGTCATCTGGTTAGCTTCTGCCACCTTCTGCTCTATCCATCTGAAAAGGTCATTCAGGTTGTAATCGCCAGAATGTGGACGATTGTATGGTAAGGCAAAGTCAACGTCGTATCCGTTGTTCATCAGTTTGGTATAGAGGTTGATGGGTACAGAAAAACTGGTGTCGCGATCGCGTCCACCATGACGGATGTACCAGTGAGGTGCCGTATGGCTCACCCCGTCACCTATGAAATTCATTGGATTATATATGCGTACACGTTCTGCAGTTGCTGTATCCATCTGACTATTGTTGGTAGCTTTCTGTAAGCTATAGGAAGTAAAATTGACAGAAGAGCCTGTGGCATCACCAAAGACATTGTTTTCAGGAGAAGCCTTTCCGCCTCCCACTCCTTTTTGGTCAAATGCAGGAGGATTCTTTAGTGCCTGCGAGTTAGCTACATAGGTAAGATAGGTAGGCATATCTAGGTCAATCACAAATTCACCCTGTCGCTGTTGTTGCATTTGTACATTTCCATTAGGTCCAAATGATGGGGCTTGACGATTGGTATTACCTCCCTGCGGAGGTTGTTGCATTCCTTGTGGAGGCTGCATTCCTTGTGGAGGTTGCTGCATTCCCTGCGGAGGTTGTTGCATTCCTTGTGGAGGCTGCATTCCTTGTGGAGGTTGCTGCATTCCTTGCGGAGGTTGTTGCATTCCTTGCGGAGGTTGTTGCATTCCTTGCGGTGGTTGTTGTCCCCCTTGTGGAGGCTGTTGCATTCCTTGTGGAGGCTGTTGCATCCCTTGCGGTGGCTGCTGGTTATTATTTCTTCCTTGTCCTCCTTGGGCATTGTCACGCCTCATACCTCCAAATCCTCGTGCTTGCACCTCATTAAATTTCACACCCAGATTGTCTGGCAATTCCACGCCCTCATCCTTAGCACGCTGTAGTGAGGCTACAAGAAACGACTTCACATAATCCATATAGTTGTTTGATGTAATAGGTGTACCATCGGGCATCTTCAACCCTAAGCTGTTAATGTAATCTGGGTACTGACTGGCCAATTCTTCCGACATCTTTTTCTGTTCTGCGGTCAGACCACGTTCTTTTGCCAGAAATCCATAGAACCATTCATAGGCCATGTCAGCATGATCAAGGTCGATGATGGGGCAGTAGCATACAGCGGCGAAGATATCGTCAGTAGCCGGAGCTGCACCCATTGCAGTCAAGTAACTGTCGTAGGCAGGGTTATTCCCAGTTGCACCTAACAATGACGACATGGCTCCACCTGCACTTGTGCCGTCGCTAATGATGAGCCGCGAATCACCGGGAATCAAGTCATCATTGTATTTAAGGTAGCGTACGGCAGCCTTCAAATCCACCAGTCCGCTAGGAGCCCGCCCCGTGTAAACCGTTTCGCCCGCAGCATTTTTCACAGTGGAGTTTGAGCCACGTGCACCGGGGATGCACACCACGTAGCCTTCTTTCAAAGCCCTTCCCGTGGCATCGGTAGCCGAGGGAGTGTTGGCAGCTGAAGCCATGTAGCCGCCCACATAGTTACGCAGGAAGATGGGAACTCCTGCTCCTGCATTGTAGGCCTTCTCTGGTACATAGATGTTCAGGCTTTGATAAGTTGAATCTTCAATGTTGGTAACATAGAATATCTTTTCGTATGCCTTATACTTGATTACCTCACCGGTAGGCATGGTCAGTGTCTTCTCTACACCATTTTCAGGATGAAAACGCAGTGCAGGAATTTCCTGTACTGGGGTAGAGGAAGCAAACTGGGTTGTAGAGGTAGCAGGCTGTGTGCAAGCAGTTACAGCCAGTGCGGTAAATAATATCCATTCTTTTCTCATATTCTTTGTTATCATAAACTGTTCCCTGCAAAGATACTTTTTTTCTTGGGATAAACCCTCGTTGGAGCTTGGGTTTTCTTCAACGAGGGCTTGATTTCTCCTAAATAAGTGGTTGCATCATGGTCTGCCACCATTGTTGTTGCTAGGTCCTTGGTTGCCGCCAGGCTGACCACCTCCAGATCCATACTGTACAGCTGTAGCTGAGGTGCTATTTGAACCTACTTTCAGTGTATATGAGTTACCGGCTGTCATTCCTGCCGCTGTAGCGATGATGCTGCTCGCATTATTGTTTGAACTGAACGGTACTGTAAACGTTGCCAAGGTGCCGGAGCCGCTGCTGATGGTTACCGATGTATTGGCTGACACACTGCCCGATGTTGTGATATAACCCTGTGTAGAGTTGCTGTTGCTGGGCGTGGAGTTGTTGCCACCTACGGCAAACAGTTGTCCTCCTGTGAAATACACTGTGTAGTTGCTCTCTTCGTTGGCATCGATACCACATTCGGCACCACCTCCTCCGATGGCCACTACCAGTCCGCCTTGCAGATAAACATTGCCGTTGGCATCCAAGCCGTCATTATTGCTTGACTTGACATATACTTCGCCACCCGTTATATAAAGGTGACTCTGTGAGTTGATGCCATCATCATAGCTCTGTACGGTAATCTTACCTCCGTTGACAGTAGTGGTTGAACCACTTTCCATACCCTCGCTACCTGAGGCAGTGATGCTGATTTCCCCGTCGTTCATTTCAAACACTCCCTCAGCCTTGATGCCTTTACCATCGGTCGTGGTGATGGTCAGCGAACCTCCATTCATGAAGAACGAGCCTGTGTCGTCGCTGTCGGTGCCATCTTCAATACTGGTCTGGATACCTTCGTCGCCCACACCCTTGATGCTGATGGTGCCACCGTTCATCTCGATATACTGGTTTATGTTAAAGCCATCGCCCACAGCGCTTGTCACATTGATGGTGCCCAATGATTTCTTGAATACCACGTATTCATCGCCCCAGAAGGCATGTTTCATTTTACCCACCATATTCAGTGTGCCACTGCCTGAGAACTCTGTATGTCCGTTCACCATAAAGGCTCCCTTATGGTCTCCTGATGAACTGTCGGTCAATGTGTTGGTGGTACCATCAGCCAATACCACCTCGATACGCTTGCCGTTTTCTATATTGATGGCAGGACCGCTGGTATTGGTAAGTGACAGGCCGTTCAGTACGACGGTTGCCTTCAGCTCTCCGTCCATATAAAATGAACCATTGGAGGATGAGCCGCTCAGCGTGTAAGTTATCTCGTCTGGCAGACTGCTGCTTTGTACGATGCTCACTTTGGCACCGCTCTTGCTCACTGTCAGGTAGGAAGCCACATCGTCGGCTACGGTCACGGTCGCTGATGTGCCGCTATATTCAATGTTTACAGCATAGCTGATATTGCCTGACGTATTGCTGCTGTCGCTGTTGTCAGTACTGTCGGTATCATTAGAATCATCAGTGTCTGATGCGTCAGTGCTGTCGGTATCGTTGCTGTCAGTGCTCGAACTGCTGTTGATGATAGAGCTGAAGTCTGTATCGTCTTTCTCACATGCCGTGAGTGTAAGGGCAGCGAGTGCCATTACCATAAGAAATGGGATAAATCTGAAAGTCTTCATGGTGTTTTAAAATTTAAATGTGTAACCTATTCCTAATACATGTTTGTTAGCCTCGTCGGCGTCGTTCTCGTGCTGGTAGCGATAGAAGGCACTGATTTCATGCTGTTTGGCAACCTTCCACTCAGCCCCTATGGTGTATCTTACCCTCTCTAAGCTCCAGTTGTTGTAAAGCTCCACGTTGGCGAAAGGGGTGATTTTGCTTTTGGGAATGTCATATTTCACCTGCAAGCGGCTGCGTAGCACGTGGTTGTTTTTGCTCTTCACATCCGTGTCTTCCCACCAACTGTTGTCAAAGTCATAGCGTGTGGTGGTCTGCTCAGGCCTGTATGTATATTGCCACCTTTCACGCAAGGAGATGTCGAAGCGGTCGAGTTTCAACGTCCCTGTAGCATCAACATGGAAGCGATGACGGGTTCCCCAGTAGGAGGGTCGCCAGTTGTTGTAGGAGCCATCGTTATGATAGGAGATTTTCTCGTTGAAGTTGTTGTAAATAAACTTGTAACCTGCACCCAACTTCAACCAGGGCAGTACCTTATAGCTGGCACTGATGGCACCTGTCCAACGATCGGCAGTTTTCGAACTGTTGCGTGTGCGGAACTCTGCCTCTACACCTACGGTCAGTTTCTTGTCTATCTTCTTCTCGGCACCGATAGATGTCCAAATGCCGAAATCGTCACTCTTATCTTGTGCGCTGGCAGCCAAAGGCAGTGCCAAGGCACAGATGATGATAGATATGGCTTTTTTCATAAGTCTGTTAGTTTTCTATGATTGTTTTTATTCTTTCTTGGGTAATTTGGTAAGTGACTCTATCGAACTGGGCTGCTTGTCGGTAGGGTTATAGGTAATGCGTATCATGGCCATGTCGCGCAGGAAGTCCATGCCTCCCACCTCTACGTCAATAATATCCAATCCAGTGCGGTTGCGCAGGTCGTTTAGCAACACATCACGGTTCTCAGGCTTCACCAGTTCGATGCGGTCATATTGTATCAGTTTGGTAGAGGTGTGCTTCATACGTGGGTTAATCTCGCAAAGCCACACCAGCAGCGCCATAACGATATTGGTGACAAACAATTCTGGATAGCTGATGACCACTGCCAAGGCGTTGATAACCGCCAGTGCCACTATTACAAACAGATACGTCATTTCGCGTACAGGCATCGAATCAGTACGGTAGCGCATGATGCTGAAGATGCCAAACAATCCGATACCTATGCCGATGCCTGTCTTGCCTTTCATGTCGTCGAGTACGAATATCATAAAGAACACCAGCAAGAAGATAGCCACTGAAATCAGCATGAAAGTGAAGTAGAAGTCGCGTCGCTGGCTCTTGGCATAATACAGTCGGTCAATGATGAACCAGCTGAAGAACACGCAGATAGCCAGTCGTATCAGCATGTTGATAAAGTCGGTAGTGAATAATGTGTCCATAATTTATAGTGTTTTTAGTGCTTAATTATTATTCATGATGATTTTCCTGATATCCGCCAGTTTTGGCTTGAAGCGGTTGGTAGCCAGTTTTTCGTTCGACAGCGCAGACCCCATGCAATACTTGCTGAAGCTATGTGGATGGATACCCAACCGGCGCAACTTCTCCAATATGGGAGAGAAACACAGACCATCGCGCTTAAGCTCAATGATGGCCAGGTCTCCCATTTCGCAGTCTTGTCGCGTCACAGGGTTGTGAAACGCCAGACATGTGTCAATGGTCAGGCGCTCCGTCTTTGCTTTGTTCACCATTGTTATGCGCTTGAAATGGTTGTTGAGGGTAGGCTGCAGGTCACCAGTATCATAGCGCAGGTGATCGTGCAGGAACTCCCTTTTATCGGAATCGTTGATATTCATGTCAGTCACCTCCATGCGTTTTTTCTTGGTGCGGTTATGGTTGTTCTTGGTCTTCACTTCCATAAACTGCAAGCCAGAACTCAGATAGGTGCGGAAGCGCAGTTTCTGGCGGTTTGTGTGTCCATGCAGGTGCTCACGGTACATGTCGTAGTCTTTCGTGTCGAAATAGGTCGTGTCATAGACAAGGTTGCGTTCGCCGTCAATCTCCTGTATCCAGTAGTCATCTTGTGCCATCTGAAGCAGCAGGGTAAGCTTCTGAACCGTGGTCACAAATTTTGTGTCGATACGGTTCATCAGCTTTACCTCGCTCATCTCTGCCAATGTGATTGGCTCAAACAATCTTATTACCTCGTTTATCATTTTGCAATCGTTTTATTTGTTTTCTGATGCAAAAGTATGACGAGTGTATAAGGTCGGCAAAAATTTTCAGCGAATGCCCTATTTTGTTCAGCGAATTCAGTTCTTTATTGGTAACCTTACCCACAGCCATCGGGGGATCAGTCGCCAGAAGAATACCAAGATACGGTAACGCCAGTCGATAATCTTCACGCTTCGTTGTTGCTTGATAGCATTGAATATCTGGAGAGACACTTTCTCTTTGCTCATCAGCAAAGGATAGTTCTTGCCATCGTTCAGTAAGTCGGTCTTTACGAAACCAGGACGGATGTCGGTAAAGCTGATGTCAAGATGCCTCATGTGGGCCAACTGATTCAATGCTTCTATGTAGGTATTCTGAAATGCTTTGGTAGCAGAGTAGGAGGGAGCCATGCCCAAACCTTTCACCCCAGCAATAGAGCTGATGACAGCAATCTGACCTTTACTCCCATTTGCAGCAAACCAGTTGAAGGCTGTATCCACCATGCGTGTAAACCCCATGCCGTTGGTTGCCACCGTGCGTAGTTCTATTTCGCTATCCAGATTGGGATTCTGCTTGCCGATACCAGAAGCCAAGAAAAACAAGTCCATGCCCCCATTGTCAGCTATCAACTGCTCCAAGCGTTGGGTTGCGTCTTCCGACATCACGTCAATGGCAGCTGTTACCACTGCTTCAGGTTTCATCTGCTTGATTTCCTCCAAGGCATCCGTCCTTCTGGCCCCGATGCCTATCTGCCAACCATCAGTTAACAACAATTTACTCACTTCTTTTCCCATGCCTGATGAGGCTCCAATGATAATGGCTTTCTTCATAACTTTTTGTTTTTATGTGCAAATATATAAATTTTATTACTACCTTTGTCGCCAGAAATGATATGTTTAATTTAAAAATAATAAAGCAAATGAAACAATTGAAGAACTTAATGATTGCTGCCAGCGCATTGGCACTGGTTAGCTGTGGTCAACAGCCTGCAACTGCACAAGAGGCTGCTGAAGTGGACAAAGCTGCTGTAGTAATTGAGAACATCATGACACGCGTCAGCGTACGTCAGTTTACCAACGAGCCTGTGGCTAAGGCTGATCTGGAAACCATCCTCAAGGCAGGTTTGCAGGCACCCAGTGCTATGAACAAGCAAGACTGGCAGGTACGCATCGTTACCAACCAGGATATGCTGAATGCACTTTCTAACCTGATGATGAATACAGAGATGGGTAAGATGATGAAAGAACGCAATGGCGACAAGAATGCTTTTGCTAACGCTCCTGCTGTAGCTTTTATTGCTGCTGAGACTGGCGAGACGGCCACTGCTTATAACCGCGAAGATACAGCTCTGTTGTGTGAGAACATGCTGCTGGCTGCTCATGCACTGGGTTTGGGCGCTACCTATCAGGCTGCTCCTGCTCGCATGATCAATGACAGTGCTGAGGCTAAGGATTACTTAGCAAAGACTTTCGGCTTTGCTGAGAATACCGAGTTGATCAATATCATCATCATGGGTCATCCAGCTGAGACTCCTGCTCCAAAGGATCGCGACCAGTCTAAGGGACGCATCATCGAGTAAATAGCAGAATACCCCTCAGTCAGTAAGCTGACAGCTCCCCTAATCAGGGGCATAAAAGGCAAAGCTGAAGTTCCTCCAAAACTCCTTCCCATGTAAAGGGGAGGTGCCCGAAGGGTGGAGGGGTAATATATAAGGCAGTAAAGTAATATATAAATAAGGTGTAGGCAACATTTTCTGTTGCCTACATTTTTTTGTTATTATTTTTGCGAAAATATTTGGAGATATCAAATTTATTTTACTATCTTTGTGATATCAAAATAATATCAAACTTAACTAACTAAATAATAACAACTATGGGAACAAAAGAAACTAACTATCAAGGTACAACATTGAACGGCTTCGCCATGCTGTTCTTCAATCTGTTGTTGACGATAGCAGGTATCGCTGCTATCGTATTGTTCATCATCTACGGCGATTGGTGGCTCATCGTGGCTGCTCCTATTGCCCTGATTGTTTCCTTCTTCCTCTGGGCAGGCTTCGTAATGTTGGAGCCCAACGAGGCACGTGTTCTTACCTTCTTTGGTAAGTATCGTGGTACCTTTACCAAGACGGGCTATTACTGGATCAACCCCTTCATGAGTGGCAAGAAGCTCTCTCTTCGTGCCAGGAACCTCGATGCACAACCCATCAAGGTGAACGACAAGACGGGTAACCCCATCATGATAGGCTTGGTGCTGGTATGGAAGCTGAAGGATACCTATAAGGCTATGTTTGAAATCGACGCACAGACCATGGCGCAGAGCAATGTGAAGCCCGATCAGATTACGGCTGGTGTGGCAGGTATGATGAAGGCATTGGAGCAGTTTGTGCAGGTACAGAGTGATGCGGCTTTGCGTCAGGTGGCTGGTCAGTATGCTTATGATGATACCGACGAAAAGAAAAACGAACTGACCCTGCGAGGCGGTGGCGATGAAATCAACCAGCAGTTGGAAAACAAACTCAATGAGCGCCTGGCATTGGCTGGCATCGAGGTGGTGGAGGCCCGTATCAACTACTTGGCATACGCTCCTGAAATTGCTGCTGTGATGTTGCGTCGTCAGCAGGCCGCTGCCATCATTACGGCCCGCGAGAAGATTGTAGAAGGTGCTGTATCGATGGTGAAGATGGCACTCGACAAGCTCTCTGCTGAAGATGTGGTGGAACTGGACGATGAGAAGAAGGCTGCTATGGTGAGCAACCTCATGGTAGTGCTTTGTGGCGACGATGCTGCTCAGCCAGTGGTAAATACGGGTACATTGAATCATTAATCATCTAATCGACTCTTGGCATGTCAAAGAAGGAAAACATGACCAAAAGCTTTGTGCTGCGTGTCGATGCTGCCACCATGAACGCCATCGAGGCGTGGGCAGCTGATGAGTTCCGTTCCACCAATGGACAGCTGCAATGGATTATCAACGAAGCGTTGCGCAAAAGCGGAAGGCTGAAAAAACAGAAGAACAATGAATTGGAAGAGACTGTTTAACGAACAAAGGCCATCGGAAATCTATAACGTCCGACTGGAAGTAACGTGGACCGATCGTATTCTGGAATTCGTGGCTCTGCTCCTGTTACTTGCCATGTGGGTGGTGGCTGCTGTGCTTTGGAGAGAGATGGCAGGTAGTGAGATAGCCCTTCATATGAGTCTGGATGGGGAGGTCAATCAGACGGGTGACCCTTCATCGCTCCTTATTGTAACGGGCTGTTGGACACTGGTGATGTTATTGGTGGGCTTTTCTGCCTATCGTCCACGTTTGATGAATCCCTCTACCCGCATTTCCACCGTGAAGCAGTTGAAGTTGGCAGTCACCCAAGTAAGGGGCATGAACATCATTTTAGGCATCATGGGCATCTGCCTGCTGCTGTCTATGGCTTATCAAACCCCTGTGTGGGTACTCATCCCGGCAGGCCTGTTGTTCATCGAGGTAATAACCTTTAGCATCTTGATAAAGAGAGCTGGGAAGTAAGATGTTCCTAAAAATAAAAAGGGGCTTAGTCTTTGGCTAAACCCCTTTATTTTGTTAGATAGAGACTTAAATCCTCTTTTTAAGCATCTGCAAATACCTTGCCATCTTCGAGGGTGATGTGTAGTTGGGTATATTCGCTGTGGAAATCGTGTTCCAGACGATCCAGATAGCGTTGGCTTTCCCAGTGGCACATGGGCAAGTCGTGCAACAGATAGTTCCCGCAGGTTTCGGGTGTGGTAGCAGGCACCTCCGTTTGGGTAAGTATCCATTGGAGGCATCTGATGGTTAAGCTACGCATATCTTCCACGGTGTAGGCTCCCGTCATGATGATATACATACCCGTTAGGCACCCCATGGGACCAACATACACCACATCATCCTTTGCCTCACTATTACGAAACCAGGTCGCCATCAGGTGTTCCATGCTATGCATGGCTGCTGGAGCTACGGCAGGTTCCTTATTGGGTTCTGTAATACGTAGGTCGAAAGTGGTAAACCCCTTGTCTTCGCGCGACACATAGATGCCTGGCTTAAGGTGAGTATGGTCGATAGTGAAACTCTGAATGACTTCCATATATATTGATTTTGATTATGCCATACTAAAACTTACGTATTTTTTTATCATTGGGCTGCAAGATAACTTCTGGTCTTCTTTTTTTTGTTGTAGCACCACCAGCTACTTGCTCCATGTCCTGTTCCTTCAGCTTCTGAGCTGCCTCTTTTACATTCTTCTTTTCCATTATTTCAAATTATAAGTGAAACGATTTTTTTCTTACTGCATTGCACAAAGTAACGTTTTTCCCATCAATAATCCAAATCTTTCTGTTGCAAATTATCAGATATAATAAATCCCCGTCCGAGTGGGCGGGGATTTGTGTTATCAGTAGGTTAGGATTAGTCCATTACCTTCACCTTGATGTTGCGGAACCAAACATCGTCGCCATGATCCTGGAAACCGATGAAGCCCTCGTGGTTGTCGCCACCCAGGTTGTTCAGCAAGTTGAATGCCACTGGCCAAGCCTCTTCGCTGAACTTACTTGCCTGCAGCATTTCAGTCCAACGTGGAGTCCACAAGTGATATTCCACTACGTTCTCGCCATTCTGCTGGTGCAATACGGTGCCCTTGAACACCATGATAGAACCAGTGTTCCACTCGCCAGCAGGCTTAGCGTTCTGTGGTTTAGCAGGAATCATGTCGTACAGAGAAGCTGCCTGACGATTGCCATCCTTACCCATCTTTGCATCTGGGTGATTGGCGTTGTCAAGTACCTGGTACTCTGGAGCTGAGATATAGATAGGCTCGAACTCACCTGGCTTGCCCTCAACTGGAACTTCCTGTGCCAGTACGAAGATACCAGAGTTACCACCCTTAGAAATCTTGTATTCGAAAGACAACTCGAAATTCTTGAATTTGTGAGCAAAAATCAAGTCACCACCTTCGTTGGTCTGGCCCTCACCAGTACCTGAACCATTGAACTTGATGCAGCCATCTTCGATGACCCAGCGAGCAGGAACTTTCTCCTTGCCATAGCCACGCCAACCGTTGAAGGTCTTGCCATCAAAGATGCTGATATAGCCGTCAGCGTCAGTAGCCAGCTCTAAAGCCTGTGTCTCAGCGCCGTTAGGAGTGGTTGAAACATTGATGGTAGTAGTTGTTGCTGCTTCTTCTTCAGCCTCGCCAGCATTCTTCTGCTGACCACCGCAAGCGGTGAATGCAGCTGCCATTACCATGCAGCTTGCCATTGTAAATAAACTTTTCTTCATTTCTTTATAAATATTACTTTAAACAAATATAATATCCTTAGTCACTTTTATCTTGGCATATCAACCAGTTTCCAACCTTCACGGTAGTTGTGTTTGATAAGCTCGCGAGCGAACTGCTGAGCATTTACCGGATCGGTATAGACCTTGTTGAACTTAGGATCACCATCCACCACCTTGAAGTCGTCTTTCTTGACAATTCTGATTTCTTCGTTAGGACCAATGTTGGTAAACTCCATGTTCTCGCCATCCCACAACAGTTCCTTGTTCAAGGTTTGCAAGCGAACTGCCAGTACACCCATAACAACCACTTCATTCAATGGACCAGAAATGTTGAAGTTTGACTTGGTCTCTACTCTGTTCTCAGGACTTTCCTTGCAAGCACGGATCCAATCCTGTTCGTGTCCACCGCTCATGGCGTTTTCTACCCTACGACATACCTTTGGAGCGTTAGGCACACGGCCTGAGAGTAACCAAGGATTCTGACCATAGCAGCTGCAGATCAGTGTGTCTTTTGTTCCGTGGAAGATGCAAAGACCACCATTGCCTGGCATCAGTTCCTTGCCTTCTGGGAAACCAGCTGGACGATCAGGCAAGATACCTCCGTCATACCAATAAACATCAACTTCAGGCATAGCAACCTTAGGCATGTTGTCGCGTGCAGGGAAGGTAAATTTCACACGCTGTGCGTTTGGAGCGCAGTCGGCCAACAACAGGGTAGAAGAACCTTGTATCTTAGTAGGATAACCCAACTTCAGAGCAGCAACTACTGGCTGCATGATGTGGCAAGCCATATCACCCAGGGCACCAGTGCCATAGTCCCACCATCCACGCCAGTTCCAAGGATGATAAACCTCATGGAAAGGACGGAGCTTTGCAGGACCTGTGAATAAATCCCAATCCAGAGTCTTAGGTGGACGCATGGCTACTTCAGGAGCATTCAGACCCTGCGGCCATATTGGACGGTTGGTGGCGCACTCTACCTTAGTAACCTCACCAATCTCACCATTCCATATCCATTCGCAAACCAAGTCGGTACCTTCGGAAGAAGAACCTTGGTTACCCATCTGGGTTGCCACCTTGTATTTGTTAGCCAACTTTGTCAGCAGACGGGTTTCATATACAGAATGCGTCATAGGCTTCTGGGTATATACATGTTTACCCATTGTCATGGCATCAGATGTGATGATGGCATGAGTATGGTCAGCCGTAGCGCAAAGCACTGCATCGAATGTACTGCCAATCTCATCATACATCTTGCGATAGTCCCAATATTTTTTTGCATTTGGGAAACGTGCCATTACATCTTTAGAATACTTCCAGTCAACATCGCAAAGAGCTACGATGTTATCTGTTTTTTCCATGTTTTTGATATTGCTGTTACCCATGCCACCAATACCTACAGCTGCGATGTTCAGTTTATCGGTTGGAGGAATGTGTCCGTAACTCTTACCTAAGATAATGTTAGGTGCAATTGTGAATCCTGCCAGAGCGGCAGCTCCAGTTTTAAGGAAACTTCTTCTAGATAAGTTTGACATATTAAAGATTTTTGGTTAATAATTAATCGTTATTTGCTCACTGTCTGGTGTAGCAAGCCATAACCATTGGTCATGTGGGCACGACGGTAGCGTATCTGCTCCAACGTGTCGAGGTCGCCAATAGCAGGAAGGTCGTGCGTACGAGCGTCAGCTAAGCAGTCCCATGAGAATTGTGAAGCTACAGCAGAGTCACGTAATGATGGGAGAGTCATGTCAAGTTTGCCGTTGCGGATACTTTGGGCAAACTTCTCAATCATTACGTCGATGTTCTTGCCGCCGTAAGGCTTGTTGATGGTAACGGTTTTGGTAATGCCTCGCAGTTCTACCGTAGCGGTTTTAAAATCATGTGTCATGCGGGCAATGCCGTGTGTACCAATCAAGTCGATGTATGAGTTGTGGGTCTGGTCTTTCGACATCTGTCCATAAACGAAACCCTGTGTGATGTCATAAACAATACCGTTTTCGAAGGTGCCATGTGCTTGTAACCACCAAGGATCCTTGTAGTTCCACATGCGCAAAGCCTGTGAGTGCATGGTCTTGTACTCACTCTGAGCATACCAACGGGTGATGTCACAGTAGTGCATGCCGCAATCGTGGAAAGACGGACCTTCAGCCTCATGACCTTCGCCAGGAGCCAAGCCAGGAGTCATGTGGCAGATGCGGATGATGGCCAATTCACCCAACTCACCTTCGTCGATAAATTCTTTCAGTTGATGATGATACCATGAACTGCGCAAGTAGAGGTTGACAGTAGCCAGACGATCGCTTTGATCAACGGTCTTCACAAGTTCCCATTCGTCTTCAGGTCTCATGGCGATGGGTTTCTCAGAAATGATGTGCTTGCCGTGTGCCAGTGCTTTCAGGATCTGATCCTTGCGGGAGTCAGCCAGCGCACAAAGTGCCACCACCTCCACCTCAGGGTCATTGAAAACATCGTCTTCATTGCCAGTCACCTTAGCAGTGGGACAATAGTCGCGTGCCATTTCCTGTGCCTTGTCAAAAGGGTCGCAAATATAAGTAACTTGCCAATTCTTGTTTCTTTGGAACTCGTGTAAATAAAAGCGGCCCATTCTGCCAAAGCCGATAAGGCCCACTTTAATCATGGTATTCTCCATACGAAAGGTCTTAAATGTATGTACGTTAATTCAATGAAAACTAATGCGAGTTTTCTCGCTTTTCTGATAACAAAATTAACGAACTTACGCGTACGTGAGAAAAATCAATATAAAAATGTAGATAACTTAAAATGTTATTTATCTATTATACAGAGTAATAAAGCTTTTAGTAATGAGTAAAAATGTAGATAATTTGGAATAAAAAATATAGACTACTTGCCAATAAATTTATCCTCGAATGTGTCTTTGTCTATGGCACGGTTACGCATTTTGGTACGATAGTTATAGATGGTGCTGGTTGAGCATCGCAGGAAATTGGCAATCTTTTCGCTATCGGTGATACCTAAGCGGAGCAAGGCGTAAATGCGCAGTTCCTTGTTTAAAAGAGTGTCTTGCTTCAGTACAATACGTTCTTCTTCACGGAGCAATGCATTGAGGTCGGACACAAAGGTAGGGAAGAGGTTGAGGAAGATGGTGTCGAAATGGTGGTACAATGCCTCAGTCTCAGAGTCAATCAGCGTTGTGGAGCGCAATTTCTTCACCAGTTCGTCGTAATGTTTGTTGACCGCCAGACGGTAAAGCACATTCTGGTAATCACCTATCTTATCTATATAGCCAGAGCAGATATTAAAGAACTGGCCTATATATTGTTCCTTGATGTCGTTATTCTCTTGCAATAGTGAGTTGCTGGAATGCAACTGGGCATTCATGTCGTTTAGTGTTTCATTCAAGCGTTGTAACTCGTCGTTGCTGTCGGCTAAGTCCTTACGGATGCGCATGATTTTCTTCAGCTGTTGGAAGATGAAGAAGATGGCAGCAATAAGGCATACGAGTAAGATGCCGCTCAGTACAATGATGTTGATGAGTGATTGCTTGTCGCTTGCCTCTCGGCGCTGATACACATCAGTGATGATGGAGTAGAAACTAGATACCTGCGTTACACGGAACTGGATGCCTGCTGTGATGGCATCTTCAAAGGACGATTGCGCATAGCGGAAGGCCCGTACATGGTCACCATCCTCATAAGCCAAACGAGCCAATTCATAGATGGACTGGTTCTCGCGTGTTACGTTATACAGGTCGGAGAGGGCAGAACGAATCAGGTATTTCTTTGCCTCATCACGATCGCCTTGCCCGGCGTAAATATTACCGATATTATAAGATATGCGGGCATACAAAGGAGAGTACTTTTCCACCAGGTCTAACAACTGGCTGTAGCCAGCCAAACGCTGGCCTTCTGGCATACGATCCACCACATTGAGTCGGTATTCGATAGATGACTGGTCCTGTGTGGCATAGAGCGAGTCGCGATAGTTCCTTTGCGTCCTGATATCTTCAGGCGAGTCGGAGGTATATAGATAATATTGTAAGAACTGGATATTGGCGTTGTAATATTCTGCCCGCAAATCCTTGGGCAGTGTTTCCAGACTGTGTTTGTTCAGGATTTGTTCAGCTTGCAGGTACATCCCGTGCATGGCGTAGGAGGTAGCTAACTGAAACTCAGCCTGTGCCTGACGGTAACCATCTTCCATTCGGATAGCGGCTTCCACCTCTAAGCGAGCATAATGGATGGCAGAGTCAAGATCGAATTTCCAGTATTCGTTATAGAGCTGGTTATAGACCACATATTTGTTGACATCGCTGAGGTTGGCATAGGAGAGGGCACTGCGGATTTCATTGATGCGCTTGATTTTCTCCTGCACATACATGTCCTTATGAGCCACCGTATAGTCCAGTGAATCATATAATGCCTTTAAGTCATCCTTGGCATACATCTGTATGCTGACCAGCATTATCAACAACCCTAATATAGCTCTCTTTATGGTCAAATTTAAATTAAAAAAGAAATCGTATAACGTCATTCAAGTTCGCCCAAATCAGCAACAGGAACAGGATAGCCATACCCACTACCTCGGCACGCTCCATAAACTTGTCACTTGGCTTGCGACGGGCAATGATCTCGTAGAGCAGGAACAGCACGTGTCCGCCATCCAAAGCAGGAATAGGCAAGATGTTCATAAATGCCAGGATGATGCTCAAGAAAGCCGTCATATACCAGAACTGGTGCCAATCCCAGGAGGCCGGGAAGATGTTGCCGATGGTGCCAAAGCCACCCAACTGTTTGGCTCCTTCCTTAGAGAAGACATATTTCAGCTGATTGACATAGCCCTTCAAGGTGTTCACTCCCAAGGTGATGCCGGCAGGGAAGGAAGCAAAGAAACCATAGCTGGTCTTGACCATAGGCAACAGCTTAGAAGTGGTGGTAACAGGATAGACACCCATCTTATAATCCTCGTCGGTTGTTATTATCAGTTCCTGCTGTACGCCCTTGCGCATGATGGTCAGCGTCACATCGTGGTCATCGCTCTTGGCCTCTCTGCGTTGTTGCATCTCTTTCATGAAATCATCGTATGCCAACGGACTCTTTCCATTCATGGCAATGATACTGTCGCCAGGCTGTATGCCAGCCAATGCCGCTGGAGCTCCTGCCATCAGACTATCCACCACAAAAGGCATACGGAAAGCGGTAAACGTCACACTATCTTCCATCAGGCGGTTGATCATGTCCTCTGGAATATAGACCGATGCTTCCTTGCCGCCACGCAGTACGGTAACCTGACGAGCATCTACCACGCTCATCAGCAGGTCGGTACCCATGCGCTCCAATGGCTTGCCGTCGGCAGCAATCAGAACGTCACCATCCTGGAAGCCCACGTTATGGGCAGTCTCATTGAACTGCATACCCAATGGAGCCTGCTGCACAGGAATGTAAGAGTCACCCCAGGCAAAGAGAATCATTGAATAGATGAACAGGGCCAGCAGGAAGTTGAACAGCACGCCACCAATCATGATGAGCAGTCGCTGCCATGCAGGCTTGGCGCGAAACTCCCATGGTTGGGCAGGTTGTTTCATCTGTTCCAGGTCCATCGACTCGTCAATCATGCCGGCTATCTTGACATAGCCACCCAAAGGAATCCAACCTATTCCATATTCTGTCTCACTGTTTTTGGGCTTAAATTTGAACAAAGTAAACCAAGGGTCGAAAAACAGTCTGAACTTTTCAACTCTTGTCTTGAATAGCTTTGCAAAAAGAAAATGACCGCCCTCATGAATCACTACCAGTAACGACAAACTCAGCATCAGCTGGACGGCCTTTATCCAAAATGTTTCCATCTAATTTTGTCTTGTTTGTTAATTCAGGGTGCGAATATACAATTTTTATTTGACAATTCACTCAATGCTGTTCAATAAATTCAGTTTTCCATCATTCACCAGCTTGATGATCAATTCGCCAAAGAGGGTGTTCTGCCAGGCAAACCAAGCACGGGTAAAGTGGGTGGCATCGTCTTTGTGGAACGACTCATGCATGAAGCCGGTACCGGCGTCGGTGTCCATCAACATTTGGATGCATTGCTTGATTTCCTGATCGTCCTGAGAGGTGAAGGCACGCATCATGATGCTCATGGGCCAAGGCATATCGTGACCGATGTGCGGGCCACCGATGCCTTCTCCAGCCTTGCCACGGAAGAAGTAGGGGTTGTCCTCGCTCCATACGAAACGACGGGTGTTCTGGTAAATGGGATCGTTGATATCAACCAATCCTAAATAGGCCATAGAAAGTAATGAAGGGACGTTGGCATCGTCCATCAATAGTTGGTTGCCAAAACCATCCACCTCGTAAGCATACATCTTGCCATATTTGGGGTGATTATAGACAGCATACTGCTGCAGGGCTTGCTGTACTTCATTGGCCAACGAAATGCACTGTTGTGCCAGGTCGTTGCGGTGGTTGACGGTGGTCAGTATCTCAGCTGCCTTGTGCAACACATTCACAGCAAAGAAATTGGAGGGTACCAGGAACAGGAATACAGTTGCATCATCAGAAGGACGGAAAGCCGAAGCAATCAAACCCACAGGCTTCACGGGAGCACCCCAGCCGTCGTTGCTCATGGTATCGAACTGACGTTCGGTGCGACGCATGAAGCGATAGCTGCCCTTGTTCTCTTTGCGTTGCTGGTCGCGGAAAGTCTTTAGAATATTTTGGATGGCATCTATCCATACTGCATCGAACACGCTGGCATCACCCGTTATCTTCCAGTATTCATAAGCCAGTCGGATAGGGTAGCAGAGTGAGTCGATTTCCCATTTGCGCTCATGCAACTCGTCTTTCATGTCGGTCATGTCGCTCTTCCACTCACCTCCACCTGGGATGGCTTCCATGTTAAAGGCATTGGCAAACGGATCGATATTGATGCAGGCAAACTGGCGGTTGATGACGCCTGCCACCATCTCCTTCAGGTGGGCATCCTGGTTGGCCAACTGTACGTAAGGCCATACCTGAGCACCAGAGTCGCGCAACCACATGGCGTGGATATCGCCCGTATAGACAAAGGTGTCGGGTTTGCCCGTCTGGGCATCTTTACTGAAATGTACGGTGGTATCCAGGGTGTTAGGGAAGCAGTTGCTGAACATCCAAGCCAATTTGGGGTTGGTCAGTTTGGCTTGCATCTGCTTGATTGTCTGTTCTACCGCCTCAGAACGGAATAAGCGTTTCTCCGCGGTGGGACGTTGGTCACTGTAGGATATGGCATCCGTTTTACATTCCAGGGTGTTCATGGAAATGTTGGCCGCACTCAGGGTGAGTGCGTTGCCAACAAATGCCACGAACCATAAAGATTTCAAGATTTTCATGGTTATAGTTTGGTTTATCTGTTACTCAGTTGTTGAGCGGCTAATGCCAAGAACATGTAGTGTGATGAGCCACCACCCAATACATATTCTGTCTGTTGCCACAGGAACGGGAACGTCAACAACTCTGGGAAGTCGGGACGAATCAAGGCTGTGCCAGATACCACACCACCAGGGATGTAGCTCCAGTCAGCTCGGTTCAGACCGTATGCCACTGTAGCCGACTGAGCGCCGACGCCAGAGGCGAATGAAGCCTGATTGGAACCTGGATGGCATCCTAAGATGAAGTTCAAGGCGTTGTAGATGATGTCCTTCGGGAAAATCTCCGGATAAGCGGCATTGAGGAAATAATACTCGTAGCCAAAGCGCTGGATGTCCCAACCTGCACCCCAGATGCTGGGGCGGTAAGGCACACCGTAAGGTGTCTCTGCTGCCTGCTTGTCGAGGTTCTCTTTCTGGGTAGCCAATGCAGCCTTGAAAGCTGTGGTGAACTGCTTGGCACGCTTGTCTTTCAGTGTCTCAATGATTTTTGCCACACGAGCCATGTACCAGCCAGTGCGAGCTATTTGCTGCATGACCACTTGCTGATTATCCAGAATATAGTCGAGGTAAGTTTGCTGTTGGGTGGTAAGGTACAACTCGACAGCTGCCTGTAGCTTGCTGCTCATCTGCCATCCGCTGACTTCCGTCTCGTTATAAAGTGTAGTGGCGATATTCAGGCAATGAACGCTCAAGGTATCGTTAAAGCCTTTCAGCACCCTGGATACGGCAGCCAACTGGGCAGCGGTGCTCATGGCCCTACCTGGGTTGTCTTCTGTAAATATCCAACGGTCGTCTTCATTGCCCTTGATGTTATCGGTCATGGCAGCTGCATCGCCTAACATGGCATATTGACGCAAGCTGTTGCAGATGATACCACGATACAACCTACCTAAAGAGATGTAGCTGTTGACTACCGTCAAGGCACCATTCTCAATCTGCTGCAGGATATCATTCTTGCCGTCTGGTTGATGGATTTCAGTCACGTGCTTCACTTGGTCGATAGCCGTTACGTCAATCTCTGGATGGAATGCTTCGTATGCCATGGTAAGGATGTATGACTCACCTGCTTGCGACTCTACACGGAGGTCGAAGTCACCGGCATCATGCCAACCACCTACATTCACACCAGGCACCTCGGCACGCTCGGCATACTTGGTAAGACCAGGGCGCTGGTCGTAGCCATCGATATGGTTGCCCACAGGAGCCATCAGGGCATCGTCCATATGGCAAGCATCGTGCCATACACGGTATTTTTCGTTCACGCGCATGTGACACATCTGAACAGGGAGGAAATATTCGATGACGGGTTGCCATACGCCTCTGTCATATACATCTTTGCCAATACGGAACACAGAAGAGGTGGAGGTGCCATATTTTACTTGGTACAAACCTGCTTCGGTGATGTCGGTAAAGTCAACCTTCAAATAGTTATAGCGAAGGAAATTGCCCCATACTGACGGGGTGACAGTCTTTACCACTTTTTCTCCATCGGCATCAATTTTCACCAGCAATGCTTCCGCACGGACCTGGTCTCTGTTGTCGGTCTCGATGATAGCTTCCTTTGGCTGGTTGGGATGGTAGCCCACCTGTGAAGTCTGGATAACAGGCTGATAAAGCCAGTTATATACGATGTTGGGCGTGATAATCCATTTCACGGCACCTTTGGTAGCACCCGCTGCAATCTCGCTTCTCAAGACGAACCATCCGTTATTGTGGTTCATTCTTCCGTCATAGAGTTTCAAGTCGCCAGTAAGTGACTCTACGGTGAGCTTGCTATAAGGGTCGTCAGGACGAGAAGTGAATTTCTTACCTACAGCGTATGGCTCGCTGATGATGTCGTCGGCAATCAGCGGACTATAGCCGGTGGTACCATTCAACTGTTTGGGGTCAGCCAATGGCTTTTTGCCATCGTGGAAATTGCCGTCGAAACCTAAGTTTTGCTTAGTGAAAGCCAAAGGCGAGTTGGGCTGCTGTGGATAGATGCCGCTTTGGTTGTCCATTACCCAAGGCTTGCCAAATAGCCAACCCGGGAAGAACTCCAAGTTGAAGCCTACCTTGCCCTGCAATTGAGCAGGCACAGGTTTATCAAGATCCACTGTCACTACGATGCTGCCCCCTTGTGCCTCGGTGGTGACGGTATAGTTGAATACATAATCAGGATATACCATAGGGTTGAAACCAGTGAGATGGCGAGCTGAATCGGGGAAGCAGAGGGTGGTGACAATCTTGTTGCCTTCCACCTTGCGGCTCAGCTGCTTGGGCACCGGCTGCCACTGTCCTGGTGTAGCTTCCATGCGGATATCGCCGTTGGTAGCTACACGGTGTCCGTTCATTAAAACACTTACTCCACCCTGATGTCCTTCCGGGTAAAAATCGTTAAATGCCATCACGTCAACTCCCTGATTGTTGAAATAACCGGTGGCGTTGAGTTGGAATTGTTGTGCAAACGTGCTGACAGAGATGGTTGTCAGCATGCATGCAGCCATAAACAAACCTTTTGATTTCATATTTCTCAATTTAAAAATGGTTGATTTCATTTCTTATAATTGTTTTTTTTACTTTTATTGGTCAAAAGTACACAAAAATAAAATAATAATCACTATCTTTGCATCCTAAATTATAAAGAAGAGGTTAATTTTAATACATGGAATTAGACAAACTTACAGCCATTTCTCCCATTGATGGACGATACAGAGGTAAAACAGAACCACTTGCCGCTTATTTTTCGGAATATGCTTTGATAAATTATCGTGTTCAGGTGGAAGTGGAGTATTTCATTACACTTTGTGAACTCCCTCTCCCTCAATTATCGGGGGTAGATATGCACTTATTCGAGACTTTGCGTGATATCTACCGCAACTTTACTGAGGCTGATGCTGCCCGCATCAAAGATATAGAGGCAGTGACCAATCATGATGTGAAGGCTGTGGAGTATTTCTTGAAAGAACAGTTCGACAAGATTGGCGGATTGGATGCGTATAAGGAATTCATCCATTTCGGATTGACTTCTCAGGATATAAACAATACTTCTGTTCCGTTGTCCTTGAAGGATGCGTTGAACGAGGTGTATTATCCTGCATTACAGGAACTCATCGAACAGTTAGCTGTTTATGCTAATGAATGGAAAGATATTGCCATGTTGGCAAAGACTCATGGTCAGCCTGCATCACCTACACGTCTTGGTAAGGAAATAGAGGTGTTTGTGTATCGTTTGCAACAACAGCTCGATCAGTTGAAGGCTTGTCCGATTACTGCTAAGTTTGGCGGAGCAACGGGCAACTATAATGCCCACCATGTGGCTTATCCTTCTTATGATTGGAAAGCGTTTGGCAACAAGTTTGTGGCTGAGAAGTTAGGCTTGCAGCGTGAACAGTTCACCACCCAGATCTCTAACTACGATAACCTGGCTGCTGTGTTTGATGCCTTGAGTCGCATCAATAACATCATCATGGACCTTGACAGGGACTGCTGGATGTATATTTCAATGGGCTATTTCCATCAGAAGATAAAGGCAGGTGAAGTTGGTTCAAGCGCTATGCCACATAAGGTAAATCCAATCGACTTTGAAAATTCAGAAGGTAATGTGGGTATTGCTAATGCCATCTATCAGCATTTGGCGATGAAATTGCCTGTGTCTCGTTTGCAAAGAGACCTTACCGACTCTACCGTGTTGCGAAACATCGGTGTCCCAATGGGTCATAGCTTAATTGCTATACAAAGTACTTTAAAGGGATTACGAAAGCTTCTTTTAAATCGTGAGGCTATAGATAAAGATTTGAACGACTGCTGGAGTGTGGTAGCTGAAGCTATTCAGACCATATTGCGCCGTGAGGCATATCCACACCCATATGAAGCGCTAAAGGCGTTGACCCGTACGAACGAGGCCATTACAGAAACATCTATTCATGATTTTATTGAAGGTTTGAATGTAAGTGATAATGTGAAGGAAGAGTTGCGTGCTATTACGCCAATGAATTATACAGGTATTTAAAAAAGAAAATTAATTCGAGAGATAACATTTGGCCGTGAGGCCAGCATTACAAACAATTTTATCAGATTTGTACAATGATTACAGAAGACGAAAAATGGCAGAATGCCGAAAAGAATGGCAATGCCGAAGGAAATTACTATGAGGGATTCAACCGTGAAGCTAGACCACAGCGAGGTTATTCAAATGACAGGCCTTACAGGCCACGTTTCAATCCAAATGCTGACAACTCCAATCGTCCGCAGAGAGGTTACAACAATGGAGGCGATCGTCCTTACCGTCCTCGTTTCAACAATAACGAGGGTGGCGAGCAGCGTTCTTATCGTCCTCGTTTCAACAGCAATGAAGGTGGTGAACAACGTCCATACCGTCCTCGTTTCAACAACAATGAGGGTGGCGAGCAGCGTTCTTATCGTCCTCGTTTCAGCAACAATGAAGGTGGCGAACAGCGTTCTTATCGTCCACGATTCAATCAAGGCAATGGAGGATATAATAATGGTGAGCGTCCCTATCGTCCACGTTTTAATAACAATGATGAGAATAACGGTGAGCAATATTCATTCCGCCCTCGTTTCAACAACAATGAGGGTGGCGAACAGCGTTTTTTCCGCCCTCGCCAGAACGGAGGTGGACGTTATGGAAAGCCACAGGGACGCCCTATGCTACGTAAGGGTGGCAATTTGAAACCGAATAATCATAAACCCGTTGAATATAGTGAAATATATGCTCCTGATGATGATATTCGTTTGAACAAGTTCTTGGCTAATGCCGGTATATGTTCACGCCGTGAGGCAGATGAATATATTCAGGCTGGTGTAGTTTCCGTCAATGGTGAAGTAGTAAAGGAACTGGGAACCAAGATTAAGCGTGGTGACGAAGTGAGGTTCCACGAACAACCCGTTTCTATAGAACGTAAGATCTATGTGTTGCTGAATAAGCCAAAGGACTGCGTGACAACAACAGATGATCCTCAGGCACGCAAGACTGTGATGGATATAGTAAAGAATGCTTGTCCTGAGCGAATCTATCCTGTTGGTCGCTTGGACCGTAATACTACTGGCGTGCTGCTGCTTACCAACGATGGTGAACTGGCTTCTAAGCTGACGCACCCTAAATATGAGAAGAAAAAGATCTATCGTGTTAAATTGGATAAGGATTTGACACAGGATGACATGAATAAGGTCGTTACAGGCATTGAATTGGAGGATGGCGAGATTCACGCTGACGAGATTGCTTATGCAGATGATACAAAGAAGAACGATATAGGTATCGAAATCCATTCTGGTAAGAATCGTATTGTCCGTCGTATCTTTGAACGCCTTGGTTATAAGGTAACTAAACTTGATCGTGTGTTCTTCGCAGGTTTGACCAAGAAAGGCTTGAAACGTGGAGATTGGAGATTCCTGACGCAGCAAGAAGTAAACTTCCTGCGCATGGGCTCTTTCGCATAATATATTAATAAGGTGTATAAACGATATGGAAAATATTCGTAGAACAAAAGTAGTGGATATACTGAAGCGTACCGACTATGGTGCTTTGGTGAATGTGAAAGGATGGGTACGTACACGTAGAGGCAGCAAGAAAGTGAGTTTCATTGCTTTGAACGACGGCTCTATTATTCACAATGTCCAGATTGTCGTTGATTTGGAGAATTTCGATGAGGATTTGCTGAAAGATATTACCACAGGTGCTTGCTTGAGCGTGAATGGACTACTTACGGAATCTGTCGGCTCTGGACAGGCAGTGGAGATTCAGGCACGTGAGATAGAAGTGCTCGGCGTTGCCGACAATACATACCCTTTGCAGAAGAAAGGACACTCGATGGAGTTCCTGCGTGAGGTAGCTCACCTGCGTATGCGTACCAATACATTTGGTGCGGTGATGCGTATCCGTCATAATATGGCGATGGCCATTCACACTTACTTCCATGAACATGGTTTCTTCTATTTCAACTCACCCATCATCACGGCAAGCGATTGCGAGGGAGCTGGTGAGATGTTCCAGGTTACTACCCAGAACCTGTATGACCTGAAGAAAGATGAAGAGGGAAAGATCATGTATGATGATGACTTCTTTGGAAAGATGACTTCACTGACCGTAAGTGGTCAGCTAGAAGGTGAGACGGCAGCTACTGCCCTGGGCGCTATCTATACATTCGGTCCTACGTTCCGTGCTGAGAATTCCAATACGCCTCGTCATTTGGCTGAGTTCTGGATGGTGGAACCAGAGGTGGCTTTCATCGACCTCAACGACTTGATGGACCTGGAAGAGGACTTTATCAAGTATTGTGTGAAGTGGGCGCTGGATAACTGTATGGATGATCTGCAGTTCCTCAACAATATGATAGATAAGACATTGATCGAGCGTCTGCAAGGTGTGCTGAAGGAAGAATTCGTTCGTCTGCCTTATACTGAGGGTATTCGTATCCTCGAAGAAGCTGTACGGAACGGACATAAGTTCGAGTTCCCTGTATCGTGGGGTACCGACTTGGCTTCTGAGCATGAGCGCTACTTGGTAGAGCATCACTTCAAACGTCCTGTTATCATGATCAACTATCCGAAGGAAATCAAGGCGTTCTACATGAAGCAGAATGAGGATGGCAAGACTGTGCAGGGTACTGACGTTCTGTTTCCTGCTATTGGTGAAATTATTGGTGGTAGTGTCCGTGAAGAGAGCTATGATAAGCTGATGGATGAAATCAAGCGTCGTGACATCCCAATGAAAGATATGTGGTGGTATCTTGATACCCGTAGATATGGTAGTTGTCCTCATGGAGGTTTTGGCCTAGGATTCGAAAGGTTGATCCTGTTTGTGACGGGTATGTCTAACATCCGTGACGTGATACCTTATCCCCGCACACCACGTAATGCAGATTTTTAATATTTTTTCTTGGCTAATTGCTAGAAAAACTGTACCTTTGCAAGCCGATTATTATCAAGGAAATAAAAAGCGATTGATTCATAGTGCTTTGTGGAATTCTTTTGGCCGAGACCCACAAGGTTATATGATGAAATCTTAGTAGTAACATTTTTAAATTTTTAAATTAGAGTGGATACTTTAAGTTACAAGACCATTTCTGCAAACAAGACTACGGTAAACAAAGAATGGGTTATCGTAGATGCCACAGACCAAGTGTTAGGCCGTCTGGGCTCAAAAGTTGCGAAGTTGTTGAGAGGTAAGTATAAACCTAACTTCACCCCTCACGTAGACTGCGGCGATAATGTGATCATTATCAACGCTGACAAAGTTAAGTTGACTGGTAACAAATGGAACGGTAGAGTTTACCTTTCATATACTGGTTACCCTGGCGGTCAGAGAGAAGTTACTCCTGCCAAGCTGTTGGCTAAGCCTAATGGTGCAGACCGTCTGTTGAGAAGAGTAGTAAAGGGCATGCTGCCAAAGACCAAGCTGGGTGCACAGATTCTTGGAAATCTCTACATCTACGAAGGTTCAGAGCACAAGCATCAGGCACAGGAGCCTAAGCTCATTGATATTAACGCACTTAACTAATAAGAAGATATGGAAGTAATAAATGCATTAGGCAGACGCAAAAGTGCTGTTGCACGTATCTTCATGTCAGAAGGTACAGGTAAGATTACCATAAACAAGAAAGATTTAGCAGTCTATTTCCCTTCATCTATCCTGCAGTTCGTGGTGAAGCAGCCATTGAACAAGTTGGGCGTAGCAGAGAAATATGACATCAAGGTGAACCTCATTGGCGGTGGCTTTACAGGTCAGTCTCAGGCTCTTCGTTTGGCAATTGCCCGCGCATTGGTAAAGATCAATCCAGAAGATAAGAAGACCCTGCGTGCTGAAGGCTTCATGACCCGTGATCCTCGTTCTGTTGAACGTAAGAAGCCAGGTCGTCCAAAGGCTCGTCGTAGATTCCAGTTCAGCAAGCGTTAATGTGCTGGTGGAGAAAATTTGCGTTTAGCATCTAAACTACCGGGACTCGTAGGTTTAGGCTACCCGGCGGTTGGTTTAGAAAAAAAACAAAAAAGAAAGTAAACGATTTAATGAAAAATTCAAATGTCAAGAACAAGTTTTGATACATTACTCGAGGCTGGTTGCCACTTCGGTCATCTTAAGAGAAAGTGGAACCCAGCAATGGCTCCCTACATTTTCATGGAGCGCAATGGTATTCATATCATTGATTTAAATAAGACGGTTGCTAAAGTTGATGAAGCTGCTGAAGCTATGAAGCAAATCGTCAAGTCAGGAAAGAAAATCCTGTTTGTTGCTACTAAGAAACAAGCTAAGCAGGTTGTAGCTGAGAAAGCTCAGTCTGTTGGCATGCCTTACGTTATTGAGCGTTGGCCAGGCGGTATGCTTACCAACTTCCCAACCATCCGCAAGGCTGTGAAGAAAATGGCTAATATCGATAAATTAACAAGCGATGGTACTTTTGCTAACCTGTCAAAGCGTGAAATTCTGCAGATTTCTCGTCAGCGTGCTAAGTTGGAGAAGAACCTTGGTTCAATTGCAGACCTGACTCGTCTGCCTTCTGCTCTGTTCGTTGTGGACGTGATGAAGGAGAATATTGCTGTTCGCGAGGCTAACCGTTTGGGTATTCCTGTATTTGGTATTGTTGATACCAACTCAGATCCAGACAACATCGATTTCGTTATCCCAGCTAATGATGATGCTACCAAGTCAATCGAAGTAATCCTTGACGCTTGCTGTGCTGCTATGCAGGAAGGTATCGAAGAGCGTAAGGTAGAGAAGATTGACATGGAAGCTGCTGGTGAGGAAGAAGCTGAGAAGGCTCCTAAGGCTGCTCGTCCAAGAAGAGCTAAGGCTCGTATGGACAAGCGTGACGAGGATGCTCTGAATGCTTCCAAGGCTGCTGATTTCATCAAGGAAGAGGATTGATTATTAACCATTAAAACAAGTAAAGAATTATGGCTGTAACAATGGCTGATATCACCAAGCTCCGCAAAATGACGGGTGCTGGTATGATGGACTGTAAGAATGCACTGACTCAGGCAAACAACGATTTTGATGAGGCTGTTAAGATAATCCGTGAGAAGGGTAAGGCAGTTGCTGCTAAGCGTTCTGACCGTGATGCTTCTGAAGGTTGCGTGTTGGTAAAGGTAGATGGTAACTTTGGTGCTATGATTGCATTGAAGTGCGAGACCGACTTCGTTGCTAACAATGCTGACTTTGTAAAGTTGACTCAGGATATCCTGGATGCTGCTGTGGCTAACCGTTGCAAGACGCTGGACGAGGTGAAGGCTTTGAAGCTGGGCGACCGTACCGTAGCTGAGGCTGTTACCGATCGTAGTGGTATCACTGGTGAGAAGATGGAGTTGGATGGCTACAATGTGTTGGAAGGCGAGGGTATCTCTACCTACAACCACATGAGCAAGAACTTCCTCTGCACCATGTGCTTGTTGAACAAGCGTGGTTTTGAGGAGGCTGGTCATGAGGTAGCTCTTCAGATTGCTGCTATGAATCCTGTAGCTGTTGATGAGGCAAGTGTTCCTCAGTCAGTTAAGGACAATGAGTTAAGCGTGGCTATCCAGAAAACCAAGGACGAACAGGTTCAGAAGGCTGTTGAGGCTGCTTTGAAGAAGGCTGGCTATAACCTCTATATCGCTGAGAACGAGGATCACCTGAACGAAGGTATCATGAAGAAGATGATTACCGAGGAGCAGGCTGATGACATTCGTCGCATCAAGAAGGAAGTGGCTGAGCAGAAAGCTGCAAGTCTGCCTGCACAGATGATTCAGAACATCGCTAATGGTCGTATGGCTAAGTTCTTCAAGGATGTATGCTTGCTGAAGCAGGAATACAACAAGGACGCTAAACTGACCGTTGCAGAGTATCTGCAGAAGTTCGACAAGGATTTGACCGTTGTTGACTTCAAGCGTTTCAACCTTCGTGCTGAGTAATTTACGATCACGTTATAATGAAAAGAGGATGTTCCTTTTGGAGCATCCTCTTTTTCATTGTTCACTCTATGAATTATCCTTTTGGCTTGGTCTGCGTATATCCTTTTGCAATCAACAAATCGAGTACACGTTGCTTGAAATCACCTTGGATGATAATTTCACCATCTTTGGCTGTACCACCTACGCCACAACTGCTTTTCAAAAGCTTGCCCAAGGCTTTCAAGTCATCTTCGGAACCAATAAAGCCAGTAATTAAGGTAACGGTCTTGCCTCCACGATTCTTGCGATCCAGACTCACGCGAAGCTTTTGCTGCTGTGGGGGTAGGGTAGCAGCCTCCTCCTCATGTGATGTCTCATAGTTGAAATCTGGGTTGGTTGAATATACCACATTCAGTCTGTCTTTCCAATCGTTGTTCATGGCTATATTTTATTCTTTTCTACAAAAATAAGCAAAAGAATGGTAAGTTGTCAATGAAAAACAGTAAATTTGCCTAATAAACCATCATACATCATGAAGATTATCTGCATAGGAATGAACTATGCCCTCCATAAGGAAGAGCTAAGACATACAGAGGCAACGCCAGAGCCTGTGATTTTTATGAAGCCAGACTCAGCCATCTTGCGTGATGGCAAGCCTTTCTTTTTGCCTGACTTTTCGAATAACCTGCAATATGAAACAGAGGTGGTGGTACGCATCAGTCGTTTGGGCAAAGCCATCAGTCCTAAGTTCGTGCGCAGGTATTACGATGCGGTGACGGTGGGCATCGATTTTACTGCCAGAGATTTACAGAGCCGTTTCAGGGCAGAGGGACATCCCTGGGAGTTGAGCAAGGGCTTTGATGAGAGTGCGGTGATAGGTGAGTTTGTGCCATTGAGTGAGGTGGGGAATGAGGTGCAGAACTTGCATTTCCACCTGGATATTGATGGAAATACCGTGCAACAAGGTTTTACGGCTGATATGCTCTTTACGGTAGATGATATTATTTGCTATGTAAGTAAGTTTATGACCCTGAAGATAGGTGATTTGATTTATACTGGAACGCCTGTAGGTGTGGGAAAGGTAAGCGTTGGCAATCATCTGCAGGGTTATTTGGAGGATAAGAAATTGCTGGATTTTTGGGTTAGATGATTATGAAGATACGAGTAGGTTTTGGATGCGATGTGCATCAGTTGGTCGAAGGACGCGACCTTTGGTTGGGTGGTGTGAAGTTGCAACATAATAAGGGCTTACTGGGCCATTCTGATGCTGATGTGTTGATTCATGCTATCTGCGATGCTTTGTTGGGTGCCGCCAATATGCGTGATATTGGTTACCATTTTCCAGACAGTTCAGCTGATTACAAAGGCATCGACAGTAAGATATTGCTGGCTAAGGTGGTAGATCTCATTGCCACCAAAGGCTATCGGGTGGGTAATGTTGATGCCACTGTATGTGCCGAGCGCCCAAAATTGAATCCGCATATTCCTGCGATGCAGCAAGTGCTGGCTGAGGTGATGGGTGTGGACATAGACGATGTGTCCATCAAGGCCACCACAACCGAGAAACTTGGCTTCACGGGTAGGGAAGAGGGTATCTCGGCCTATGCAACCGTTTTGATAGAAAAAGAATAAAACGATAGAGAAAGAATAAAACTTAAAATACTATGAAAAACTTGAAAACATTGACTCTTGTCCTGATGGCTGCCTTGTTGGCGCTGACAGGCTGTGTTAAAGAGAAAGAGAAGTATAGCATGACCGAAGCGTTGGATAACTCGGCATGGGATGCTTCGCAGTGGATATCTGTGGTAGATGCCCCCGTGGTACAGGATATTGTCTGGGAACCAGGCAACTGGCGTGCTGCAGACGGTGCCAACTGGTTTGTCTCGACTGTAAAGAACAAAATGAAAATATCCAAAGCCATTTGGATGACCACAGCATTGGGTGTATATGAACTCTATGTGAATGGCGAGCCTGTAGGCGATGAGGTGCTGAAGCCAGGTTTCACTCATTATGCCAAGACCAAACGCTCTTTCACTTACGATATCACTCCGATGTTGGAGACGAGGTCTGGTAGCGAAAACATGCTGTCTGTACAAGTAACGCCAGGCTGGTGGGGCGACAAGATCATCACCAATTCGGGACATGATGGTATGATTGGTAAGAAATGTGCGTTCAGAGGTGTGTTACAGCTTACTTATGCAGATGGTTCCACCCAGCTCTTTGGAACAGATACGGAGAACTGGAAAGCAGGTATTGCCGGTCCTGTAAAGCATGCAGGCATCTTTGACGGTGAGGAATATGATGCGCGTGAGCCGATGGGTTACCTGGTAGCTGATCAGTTTAAGGCTCCGGAGGTAAATACAGAGTTCAACGGAGAGATACTCCCTTCTGCCGGTGCTGAGGTGTATCTGCGTCACGACTTGGCGCTGAATCCTGTGAAGGCATACGCCTGGAAAGACATAGAGAATGCTCAGGAAGAAGAATTAGGCAAGGTGGTGATCAGTCGTGAATATGCAGCTGGAGAGGAAATCACATTGCAAGCAGGTGAAACCTTGGTAGTTGACTTTGGTCAGAATGCAGCTGCTGTTCCTTCCTTTGTTTTCAAGGCAGCTGAAGGTACCACACTTACTTGTCTGCCAGGTGAGATACTGAACGATGGTAATGGTGCCAAGAGTCGTGGAATGGATGGTCCTGAGGGCAGTGTACATCGCGATAACCTGCGCATCGCCACCGCTGGCGGTATGGTGCTTTCTTACACCTTTGCCAACAATGAAGACTTTGTGTCATTTTATCCGCATTGTACCTTCTTTGGCTATCGCTTTGTGTCCATTACGGCAACTGACCAGGTGACTATCAAGTCATTGCAATCTATCCCAGTCACCTCTATTGCTGAGAACTTGGAAACAGGTGTCATCACTACTGGTAATGAGTCGGTAAACAAGCTGATATCTAACACTCTTTGGGGACAGCGTTCAAACTACCTGTCAGTACCAACCGATTGTCCACAACGCAACGAACGTTTGGGTTGGACGGCAGATACCCAAGTGTTTGCAGAAACAGGAACATTCTTTGCCAATACCGACAATTTCTTCCATAAGTGGATGCGTGATATGCGCGACTCACAGAGTGAGACAGGTGCTTTCCCTGGTGTGGCTCCTACGGCTCAATATGGTGAGAATATGATGCGACTGGGTTGGGCAGATGCAGGTATTATTGTACCTTGGACGGTATGGAAGCAATTTGGCGATACCAGTATCATCGACGAGAACTGGGAAGCGATGAACCGCTTTATGAACCACGTGAATGAAACTCATTATGACCATACAGCGCTGAGTGCAGAGAATGGTAATTACCAATGGGGCGACTGGCTGAGCTATGAGCCTTTGGAGAGTTGTGGAGGAGGTGCGTTCCAAGATACGCCTAAGGGCAGAGTGCCATTGGATGATGCCATTACCTATTGGAGTTACTTGGGTGCTTCTTATTGGTTGCTTGATGCCGAGATGATGCGCGATATGGCAGTAGCTACCAAACGTGATGCTTCTGATTACCAGCGTATGGCAAATGACGCCAGAACATACATCAAGGTTTTATTCTTGAATCCAGATGGTAGCTTCAAGACTGATATACTGAACACTATGCAGACCCCGGCTTTGTTTGCTTTGAAAAACAATTTGGCAGAGGAGAGCTCAGCAAAGAATAATATCATTGCTCGTTTGCGCAAGAACTTTGAAGAGCATGATAACTGCTTGCAAACAGGTTTCCTAGGTACTTCTATCCTGATGCAGACGTTGACGGATAACGGCATGGGTGACATTGCCTATGAGTTGTTGTTACAGCGTAAGAACCCCAGCTGGCTCTATTCTGTAGATAATGGTGCTACCACCATTTGGGAACGTTGGAATAGTTATATGCTGGACAAAGGTATGGGACCTCAGGGCATGAACAGCTTCAACCACTATGCCTACGGTGCCGTATGTGCATGGATTTGGGAGTCGGTTGCTGGCATTGCCGCAGATCCAGAAAAACCTGGTTTCAAGCACATTATCATGAAGCCATTGCCAGATAAACGATTGGGACATCTGGAAGCTAATTTCCAATCTGCTGCTGGTTTGATCCGCAGTGCTTGGAAATATGAAGGCGACCAGTGGATTTGGGAGTTTACGATTCCTAAGGGCGCAACAGCAACGGTTACCTTACCTGGAGAAACAGAATCGAAGGAGTATCAGGCAGGAACTTATACGGTTACTAAATAAAGATTCCTATATTGTGTGACAGTTCCTGTGATGAGGGGCTTTGCAGTAGGAGTAGGTAATATACAAATATGAAAAGATTTTTGATTGTTTTTAGTATGCTGGCTTTAGTGATCAGCATAAGTATGAGTGCGCAAGATACATTGCGCTACCATATAGATTTAAAAGACAAAGCGGCTACAAAGTTTAGTCTGAAACACCCTGAGAAATATCTCTCGGCAAAAGCTTTGCAACGCAGACAGAAGCAGCATCTTCAGGTGGATTCTACCGACTTGCCTGTGCCTGAGGCTTATATAAAGGCCATCCGACAAATAGGAGTGAAGGTGTTGGTCACCAGTAAATGGGAGAACTTCGTAACGGTGTCATGCAACGACACGACCAAGATTGATGAGATTCGCGCTTTGCCTTTTGTCAAGAGCGCTATAAAAGTATGGAAAGCACCGGACAATGCTTTCGCTTCGTCACGCAGAGACACCATCATCAGTGAACTGACAGTAAATCCTGACACCATCTATGGTACCGCTTACGGACAGATTCATGTCAGCAAGGGCGACCTCTTACACGAAGCTGGTTTCAAAGGACAGGGCATGACCATCGCTGTGGTGGATGGCGGTTTCCATAATTTCGACCGCATACCTGCTTTGGATAATGTCAAGGTATTGGGTGCAAAGGATTTTGTAGATGGTGATGCCGATATCTTTGCCGAATCAACTCACGGATTGGGTGTACTTTCTTGTATGGCCACCAACAAGCCTGGTGTGATGATAGGTACGGCTCCAGAGGCTTCCTATTGGCTGTTGCGCAGTGAGGACTCTGATTCAGAATACCCTGTAGAGCAAGACTATTGGATCGCTGCTGTTGAGTATGCCGATAGTGTGGGAGTGGATTTGATCAATACTTCATTAGGATATAATGAATTTGACGACTCTTCCAGGGACTTTAAGTTGAGAGATTTGGATGGACAACGTTCTGTCATCTCTCGAGCAGCTAGTCGTTTGGCCGACAAAGGCATCATTCTGGTGTGTAGTGCTGGTAACTCTGGCAACTCTGTTTGGAAGAAAATCACCCCTCCTGGCGATGCTGACAATGTCCTGACAGTAGGTGCCATCGTGTGGCAGACAGGTGTTATTGCTTCCTTCTCTTCTGTAGGAAACACACAAGATGGGCGTGTTAAGCCAGATGTTGTGGCAGCTGGTGTAAAAGCTGATGTCATCAATTCTCATGGCAGTCAGGGCAAGGCTAACGGTACCTCATTTGCTTCCCCTATTATGTGTGGCATGGTGGCTTGTCTGTGGCAGGCTTGTCCTACATTGACAGCTAAAGAGATAATCGAATTGGTACGACACTCAGGCGATCGTGCTGATTATCCAGACAATGTTTATGGCTATGGTATACCAGATATGTGGCAAGCTTACCAAGATTATAAATTGAGAATTGACAATTGATAATTAAGAATATATAATGGTCAACGTTCAACGGTCGCTAACTCTTCTTGAACTCAACGAGTTGGTCAGAGAAACGCTCGAGCTGGGCATGCCCGATACCTATTGGGTACAGGCCGAGCTCAGTGAGGTGCGTGTCAACAATGGCCATTGCTATGTAGAGTTCGTACAGAAAGACCGTCGTTGTAGCGGACTGGTGGCCAAGGCTCGTGGTAATATTTGGCGGAATGTGTTCGCCATCTTGAAACCCACCTTCGAGCGAGCTACAGGTCAGTTATTCACTGCTGGCATCAAGGTACTCGTAGAGGTGAGTGTCTCGTTCCATGAATTGTATGGCTACTCACTCAACGTGTTGGACATTGACCCCTCTTATACCTTGGGTGATTTGGCTCGCAAGCGGCAGGAAATCTTGCGCCAGTTGCAGGAAGAAGGGGTACTGGAGCTCAACAAAGAGCTCGAGATGCCATTACTTCCCAAGCGTATAGCCGTTATTTCCTCGGCTACGGCAGCTGGTTATGGTGATTTCTCCGATCAGTTGGTCCATAATGCAGGAGGATTCTATTTCCATACAGAGTTGTTCCCTGCCATCATGCAAGGCGATGGGGTAGAGCAATCTCTCCTAAAGGCTTTAGATGCTATCTATGCACGAGAACAAGAGTTCGATGTGGTAGTTATTATACGAGGAGGTGGAGCTACTTCTGATTTAACAGGCTTCGATACCTATGATTTAGCGGCGGCAGTGGCACAATTCCCACTTCCTGTTATTACCGGCATCGGCCATGAACGTGACGACACGGTATTGGATATGGTATCACACACCCGTGTGAAAACCCCTACGGCAGCTGCTGAGTTCCTGATAGGTAGGATGCAGGAAGCAGCTGATGAGTTGGCTTTTCTGGCACAACAATTGAACAAGGGTGTGAATCTGTTGTTATACGAGAGCAAAGAGTTGCTAATACGCCTCCAGACACGTATCCCAACCAAGGCAATGCAGAGAGTGGCCGATGGCAGGCTCTACTTGCAAAATGCCAAGCATCGCATCCTACAAGGAGCAATGACACATGTAAGCCGCCAACGGCAAGCCCTGCCTTTGTTGACTCATCTGTTGCAGACGGCTATCCCACAAGTAGAGAAACGCCGTTACCAACTGATGCTCTTGCAGCAGAAAGTGGCGGATGCTTCGCCCGACAGACTCTTGTCCAAAGGCTACAGCATCACTTTAAATAATGGCAAGGTGGTTAAAGATGCCAACTTGCTGAAAACCGGAGATGTAATAGTTACTCGCCTCAAAAAAGGCGAAGCAATATCGATAATTAAATAATTCTCAATAATATGAAAGAAGAAACCTATTCCCAAGCTTTGGCGCGATTGCAGAAGATAGTCGCCCAAATAGATAACGGTGAGTTGGAGATCGACCAGCTGGCCGAAAAAATCAAGGAAGCCAATGCCATCATCGCCTTTTGCAATGACAAACTGACCAAAGCGGATGAGGAAATTAAAAAATTATCACAAGAAAAGCAGTAAATGTGATTAATTATTACTACTTTTGCAACTAATTATCACAAAAGAAAAGTAACTTAACAGTTTAAGATATGAACGAGATTGATTGGAAGAACCTGTCTTTTGGCTATATGAAGACAGACTACAACGTGAGAATTTACTACCGTAACGGTAAGTGGGGTGAAATCGAGACATGCAGTGAAGAAACCATACCTTTGCACATGGCAGCTACCTGTCTGCATTACGGTCAGGAGTGCTTCGAGGGCTTGAAGGCCTATCGTTGCAAGGATGGCAAGGTTCGCATCTTCCGTGTAGAAGAGAATGCGGCTCGCATGCAATCCACTTGCGATGGCATCCTGATGCCTCAGTTGCCTACTGAGACATTTGTAGAAGCTGTCAAGAAGGTGGTCAAGCTCAACGAGCGTTTCATTCCTCCTTACGAGTCGGGTGCCACTCTCTACATCCGTCCGTTGCTCATTGGCATCAGCGCCCAGGTAGGTGTGCATCCAGCATCTGAGTACCTGTTCCTGATATTTGTCACTCCTGTAGGTCCTTATTTTAAGGGCGGTTTCGCCACCAATCCATACGTTATCATCCGTGAGCACGACCGTTCCGCTCCTTTGGGCACCGGTATCTATAAGGTTGGAGGCAACTATGCTGCCAGTCTTACTGCCAACAAGAAAGCACACGACTTGGGTTACAGCTGTGAGTTCTACCTCGATGCCAAGGAGAAGAAATACATGGACGAGTGTGGTGCCGCTAATTTCTTCGGCATCAAGAACAATACCTACGTTACCCCTAAGTCAACCTCCATTCTGCCATCTATCACCAATAAGAGCTTGATGCAGTTGGCTGAAGACCTTGGCTTGAAGGTGGAGCGTCGTCAGATACCAGAAGAAGAACTGTCAACCTTCGAAGAGGCAGGTGCTTGTGGCACAGCTGCGGTAATCAGTCCTATCTCCTACATTGATGACCTTGACACCAAGCAGCGCTTCACCTTCAGCAAAGATGGCAAGCCAGGTCCTATCTCTACCAAGCTCTACAATAAGTTGCGTGCCATCCAGTATGGTGACGAGCCTGATGTACATGGATGGGTGACTGTGCTCGACTGATATGGGCAAGGGAAAATTGCAGAAATTCGCTGATATGGAAAGCTATCCTCATGTTTTCCAATACCCTTATTCTGTGGCGGAAGACCATCCGTTTGAGATGAAAGGAAAATGGAATGAGGCGTTTTTCCATAACGATCATCCAATAATATTAGAGTTGGGATGCGGACGAGCCGAATATACCCTCGGCTTGGCGCGTCTCAACCCTTTGTGTAATTACATTGCTGTAGATATCAAGGGTGCCCGCATGTGGACGGGAGCCAAGCAGTCGTTGCAGGAAGGCTTGAAGAATGTGGCGTTCCTACGTACCAACATTGAGATTATCGACCGCTTCTTTGCCTCTGGCGAGGTGAGTGAGATCTGGCTTACCTTTCCTGACCCGCAGATGAAGAAGGTTACCAAGCGACTGACCTCCACCGACTTCCTGAATCGTTATCGCCGTTTCGTGAAGGACGGCGGGTTGATACACCTCAAGACCGATAGCAACTTCATGTTCACCTATACCTGCTTGTCGGTAGAGCTGAACAACTTGCCGCTTAAGGCGTTGACCAACGACCTCTATCATTCTGACCTGTTGGACGATGTGCTGGGTATTCGCACTTATTACGAACAGCAATGGCTGGATCGTGGCATCACCATCAAGTATATCGCTTTTGGTTTGCCTCAAACTGGCGACCTGCAAGAACCCGATGTAGAGATTGAACTCGACGATTATCGCAGCTATAACCGCAGCAAGCGCTCCTCCCTACAAACAGCTAAATAAAACTCCATTATCAATTGAAAAAATGACCTTATATCCAAACTTAATAAAAGACGCCCTCAAGACCGTCCGCTATCCAGGCACAGGCAAAGACCTGGTGGAAGCCGATATGATAGCCGATAACATGCGTATCGACGGCATGTCAGTCAGTTTCTCCATTGTTTTTGAGAAAACCACCGACCCATTTAAGAACTCCATCCTCAAAGCAGCGGAGAAAGCCATCCATACCTATGTGTCACCAGATGTGCAGGTAACCATCACCACGGAAAGCAAACAGGCGCCTCGTCCCGAGGTTGGTCAGTTGTTGCCTGGTGTGAAGAACATCATTGGCGTTTCTTCAGGCAAGGGAGGCGTGGGCAAGAGCACCGTAGCCGCCAATTTGGCTGTGGCTTTGGCCCGTATGGGTTTCAAGGTAGGCTTGCTCGATGCCGATATCTTTGGTCCTTCGGTACCCAAGATGTTCCAGGTGGAGCAGACACAGGTCTTCTCCGTTCACAAAGAGGGTAGGGACTTGATCATGCCTGTTGAGAAGTATGGCGTCAAGTTGCTCTCCATCGGTTTCTTTGTTGACCCTGATCAGGCCACCTTGTGGCGTGGAGGTATGGCCAGCAATGCGTTGAAGCAGCTCATTGGCGATGCCGACTGGGGCGACCTCGATTACTTTGTCATCGACCTGCCTCCTGGCACCAGCGACATCCATCTTACCATCGTGCAGACCATCGCCCTCACGGGCGCCATCGTGGTCAGCACTCCGCAAGAGGTGGCGTTGGCCGATGCACGCAAGGGCATCAATATGTTTACCAACGACAAGGTCAATGTGCCCATCTTGGGCTTGGTAGAGAATATGGCGTGGTTCACTCCTGCCGAGTTGCCTGACAACAAATACTACATCTTTGGCAAGGAAGGCGTGAAGCACTTGGCAGAAGAGATGAAGGTGCCTTTGCTGGGTCAGATACCTATCGTACAAAGCATCTGCGAGAGTGGAGATGCTGGTAAGCCGGCAGCCTTAGACAGTACCTCCGCTACTGGCATTGCCTTCATGCAGTTGGCTACGGTAGTAGTGCGTCAGGTCGATAAACGCAACCTCGAACAAGCACCTACACATATCGTAGAGATGCACTAAACAACTCACCTAAACCTTTATCACCATGAAACGTTACTTACTATCTATCATCCTTCTTATTGGCCTGGTTACTCAGGCGAAATCAGCTGAAGTTTTGGTAGAAGCAGAAAGCTTTGCCAATAAAGGTGGCTGGGTAGTAGATCAACAGTTCATGGATTTGATGGGCTCTCCTTATTTGCTGGCACACGGTTTAGGTAATCCTGTCAACGATGCTTCAACAGAAGTGTCATTCCCTGAGAGAGGCACTTATTATGTATATTTCCGCACTTATAACTGGACTTCCCCTTGGTATGATGGTAGCGGACCAGGGAAGTTTACCATAACTGTAGGCAATAAGCGCCTTAACGCTACTCTGGGTTGTGAAGGTTCGATATGGGAATGGCAATCTGCTGGTAAGGTGATGATTAATGACCTGAAAACCATAGTGCGACTGCACGACCTCACAGGCTTTGACGGACGGTGTGATGCTCTCTTTTTCACTACTGACCCTCATGCATTACCACCTTCAGACCTCGAACAATTAACTGACTATCGCAGAAAAGCATTAGGCATTCCAGATATGGCACCTAAGGCAGGTGACTTTGACTTGGTTGTGGTGGGAGCAGGCATTGCTGGTATCAGTGCCGCTGTTTCAGCTGCCCGCTTAGGTTGCAAGGTGGCTCTGATTAATGACCGTCCTGTCATCGGTGGCAATAATAGTTCTGAGATCCGTGTTCACATGGGCGGACGGTTAGAGGTAGGCCCTTATAAGAACCTTGGTAATTTGCAAAAGGAGTTTACGCCATCGAATGGTGGAAATGCTCAGCCTGCATCTAACTATGAGGATGACAAGAAGATGCAATGGATACTGAAGGAAAAGAATGTGCGTCTTTATCTGAACTATCGGGTGACAAAGGTTACCATGGATGGCAACAGGATTTCCTTCGTTACAGCCCAACACATTGAACAAGGTACGGAATTGTCTTTTTCTGCTCCGGTCTTTTCGGATTGCACGGGAGATGGAACGGTTGGTGCTTTGGCTGGTGCTGATTACAGGATGGGTCGTGAAGGGAAAGCCGACTTCAATGAGAGTATTGCTCCAGATGAGGCTGATAAGTTGACAATGGGAGCCTCTGTTCAGTGGTACTCCGAAGACAATCAGAAACCTTGCAAATTCCCAGAGTTTGAATATGGAGTGAAGTTCAACGAGCAGAATGCCGAGCAGGTCACGATGGGAGAGTGGACCTGGGAAACGGGCATGAACCTCAATCAGATCACCGACTTCGAGCGCATCCGCGACTATGGCATGTTGGTGGTATATTCCAACTGGAGCTTCCTGAAGAACCATTTGAAGGATAACACACCTTATAAGAACCGCAAGTTGGGTTGGGTGGCCTATATTGCCGGCAAGCGTGAATCACGTCGTTTGATGGGTGACTATATCTTAAAGCAAGATGATATCGACAAGAATATGAGGCACGAAGATGCCTCCTTCACCACATCCTGGAGCATCGATCTGCATTGGCAAGATCCAGACAACGAGGAGAAATTCCCTGGAAATGCTTTCAAGGCCGTCACCAAGCATCATGTCATCCATCTCTATGCTGTGCCTTATCGTTGCCTCTATTCTCGTAACATCGACAATCTCTTTATGGCTGGCCGCAACATCAGTGTTACTCATGTAGCCTTGGGAACGGTACGTGTCATGCGCACCACAGGCATGATGGGTGAAGTGGTAGGCATGGCTGCCTCCATCTGCAAAGAGCAGCATACTACCCCTCGAGGTGTTTATCGCCTTTATCTTCCTCAGCTAAAAGAATTAATGAAAGCTGGCGTTGGAGAACAACTCCCCAATAACCAGCTTTACAACTTAGGCGACACGTTGGGCGATTGGCCCGAATAATCCCTTAATTTACTTGCTCAGCGCAAACGAGCCAGAGCCGATGAGGTTGCCATCGGCAAAGATATCTACGCGGTAGTTGCCGGCATAGAGCACCTCGTTCACGTCCCAATAAACGGTAATAGCCTGCTCCTCGCCAGTATATTCGATATATTTCTTGATAGAATACTCCAGCTGACGGTTCTCGTAAGCAAAGGTGTCGTTGCGGTCCTTGGTCAGCACATCGTTGTCGGGCTTGCTGATGCGCACATACACCGTCTTCTCGCCTGCCTGTGCCGTGATGTTGCGGGCAATGCTAAAGCTCACGCGTAGCTTCTGCACATCCTTCACCTTCTTAGCCTCCTTGCCACGCTTGTTCTGTGGGAAGACGGAGATGTTGGTAGCATCCAACTGAGCGGCCAGTGTCACCTGCTTGGTCAGTGTCTTGCGCTCCTCGCTCAGTGAGCTGACCTGACGGCTGGCCTGTTCGTATTTCTCCGTCACCTCGGCAATCTGCACACGCTGTTGCTCCGTCAGTCGGTTCAGCGAGTCAATCTGGTTCACATAGCCCACCATCACCTTGCGCAGGGTAGCCAGCTCGTTCTTCAGTCGGCGAATCTCAGTGGCGTTGGTGGTCTTCACCGTGCGCAACTCCTCCAGCAGTCGCTGTGTCTTCAGCTGTTCCTGCTCCAGCAACTGTGCCAGTGAGTCGTTGGCCACCGTCATCTTCAGTTCGTCATACTGCTGAACGAAACTGGTATAATCGTTTTCCAGGTCTTCCTTCTCTAATTTGAATTCCTCCTGCATCTCTCTGTTAGCCTGCTTCTCGTTAAACAGCAAATAGGTTACACCTGCCAATGCGGCAATCAGAAGGACACCAATAATGCCTATCAAAGTATTTTTCTTCATAACTACAATTATTTACAAACATCCCCTTTATCGGTGCAAAGATACGATAAAGAATTGAAAAACAAAAAAGCTGCGCCAAATAGACGCAGCTTCTAAGATGTTTTAACTATCCCCTACCCAAAATTAGAGGTTAGGATTCTCCTTGTTCCACTCAGCGATAGGAGGAATGATGTTCAAGGTCACCAGCTCATCGCGCATCTTCTGCAAGTGCTCGTATGAAGCATTCAGTGCAGCCATTTCCTCTTCAGTGCCCTCGGGCTTGGTGAAGTGAACGCCGTCCTTGTCGATGACAGTTGGCATAGCCATCATCACGTTCTCATAACCAAATGCCTTTACAAAGCAACCAGCTGGCCAAGTGAAAGGTTCGCCACCCATAGCACCCTCAATCATCTTCACAGCCTGGTATGCAGGGCTCTGGAATGATGAGCGGCCACGCAGCTTGATGATGTTGCTACCACCCTGGATAGTCATGTGCTTGATTTCAGCCCAACGCTCTGCTGACAGAGGCAGCTCGCACAGAGGCTTGCCATCAATCTTTGCCTTGCTGGCGAATACAGCCATCTGTTCGCCGTGGCCACCATAGGTGTAAGCATTGGTCACCTTGTCCTGCTGTACGCCGAACTCCAGTGCCAACTGCTGCTGCAAGCGGGTAGAGTCAAGCGCTGCCAGTGAAGTCAGCTGGTTTGGCTTCAGGCCAGAGTGAATCAGTGCGGTCAGTGCTGTTACGTCAGCTGGGTTGAAGATTACCACCACATGCTTTACGTCAGGACAGTATTTCTTGATGTTCTCACCAAAGTCTGCTGCAATCTGGCAGTTGCCCTTCAGCAGGTCTTCGCGAGTCATGCCCTCCTTACGGGGAGCACCACCAGAAGAGATGATGTACTTAGCACCAGTGAATGCTTCTGCTGCATCAACTGTGTAAGAAAGGTTTGCGCAAGGGAAAGCGCAATGGCACATCTCATCATAAACACCGTGAACACCTGGCTCATAGATGTCATACAGACAAATGTTGGGAGTCAGTCCCAGCATCAGCACACTCTGCACCATGTTAGAGCCAATCATACCACCGGCACCAACAATGACTAATTTTTCGTCAGTTAAGAACTTCATAATTTTTACCGTTATTTAATTGTTAATGATTATCGGTTTTGTATATCACTTGCAAATTTATGAAAAACCTGCGATAATAGCATCGTTTATCACAGATATTTAATAAAAATTTCACTTCCCCCTTGGCTTATCGTGCATCGGCTCCCCACATCATCTTGCTTCGCAAAGTGTTGAAGTATTGGTGGTCAAACCTTTTTACCAGTTTCACCGAGTAAGGAGCACGCGATATGCGCAGACGAGTCTGTTCGTCGCACGATTCACTCCTGCCATCCACAGATACGAGGAAATTATGACTACGACTCTCCACTTCCAGGGTAATCTCCCAGTCATCCCTCACCACCAACGGACGGCAGTTCAGACTATGTGGAGCCACAGGGGTAATCACCATCGTCTTGCTCTGCGGTGCAATCACAGGGCCGCCCACGCTCAGCGAGTAGCCCGTGGAGCCAGTAGGAGTAGCAATAATCAATCCATCGGCCTGATAAGTGTTCAAGTGCTCACGGTTGATGTATGCCTTGATGCTGATCATCGACGAGCTGTCATGTTTCAGTATCGCCACCTCGTTCAGAGCAAAGGGGGGAATACTTAGCGGTTGGTTGGTGGTCAGCTGCAATACGGCACGTTCCTCCACCTTGTAGTGGTTAGCATAAATCTCATCTATAGTCACATCCATATCTTCTGGCAGAATGTCGGCCAGGAAGCCCAGTCGGCCCGTGTTGATGCCCAAGATGGGGATGTTGCGGCTTCCCACTATGCTGGCAGCAGTCAGGAAAGTACCATCGCCCCCTAAGCTAATCACCATATCAGCCTCGAAGGTTTTGCCCTCAAATCGTTCATTAGCTGGGATGTTCAGGTGCTGTTCACGCTCCAGAAACTCAGCAAAAGCCTTTTCCACCACTATCTTAGCCTTGTAATGGCGCAACACGCCCAACAGGTGCTCTGCGTGCAGTGACTTCTCGCTCTGGTAGATATTGCCAATGATTGCAAACTTCATAACAAATTCTTTGTTCTAATGATTTAGTTGCAAAGATAGAAATAAATCCATATATTTGCATCTTAATCAAGAAAATTATAGAATGGCAAAAGATAAAACAGCATACGTTTGCTCGAATTGTGGCTATGATTCACCGAAATGGTTGGGAAAATGCCCTTCGTGTGGGCAATGGAACTTGTTTCAGGAGGTGATGATTCACAAGGAATCGCCGGCTAAGGGTGCCAGTGGGGGCATGGGACATGATGCTTTGCGTAGTCAACGGCCGATGCGGCTTCGTGACATTGATGCTTCTGCTGAACCTCGAATTGACATGCACGATGAAGAGCTGAATCGTGTGCTGGGTGGCGGATTGGTGAAGGGATCGCTGGTATTATTGGGTGGTGAGCCGGGCATCGGTAAGAGTACCTTGGTGATGCAAACTGTCTTGCAGATGCCTGAGAAGCGAATCCTTTATGTGAGTGGGGAGGAGAGTCAGCGACAACTGAAGCTACGTGCAGACCGCTTGCAACATTCAACTGTTAATGACGAAGGGTGCTTGATTCTTTGTGAGACAAATCTGGAGCAGATATTCAAACACATCAAGGAGGTGGAGCCTGACATCGTGATCATCGATTCCATTCAGACGATCTATACTGAGTTGGTGGATTCATCTCCAGGTAACATCACGCAGGTGCGAGAGTGTGCGGCTGCTATCTTGCGATTTGCCAAGGAGAGTCATACGGCTGTAATCCTGATTGGCCATATTAATAAAGAGGGAACGATAGCTGGTCCTAAGATATTGGAACACATTGTGGATACTGTGTTGCAGTTTGAGGGTGACCAGCATTATATGTATCGCATTTTGCGGAGTAACAAGAACCGTTTTGGTAGTACTGATGAACTGGGTATCTACGAGATGCGTCAAGATGGGTTGCGTCAGGTGAGCAACCCGTCTGAGTTGTTGCTGAACCAAGAGCATGAGGGGATGAGTGGCATCGCCATTGCTGGTGCTATTGAGGGTGTGAGGCCTTTGCTCATAGAGGTACAGGCGTTGGTGAGCAGTGCGGTGTATGGCTACCCCCAGCGTTCTGCCACTGGCTTCGATCTTCGCAGAATGAATATGTTGCTGGCTGTGCTGGAAAAACGTGTGGGTTTCAAACTGGCACAGAAGGATGTGTTCCTGAATATCGCTGGTGGCTTGCGTGTCAACGATACGGCAATTGACTTGGCCGTGATCAGTGCTATCTTGTCGAGCAACATGGATGCAGCTATTGAGCCTGGGGTATGTATGGCTGGAGAGATTGGCTTGTCGGGCGAGATTCGTCCTGTGAGCCGTATCATGCAACGCATCAGTGAGGCTCAGAAGTTGGGCTTTAAACGGTTTATCTTGCCGAAGAAGAATATGCAGGGCTTGGATGTAAAGCACCTGGAGATGGAGTTGGTGCCGGTAAGGAAGGTGGAAGAGGCGTTCCGCATCCTATTCGGATGACCGTGGACAATTGGAAATCAAATGATTGGAGAGTACCAAATAAGGGTGTTGCCCGAAGTGGCGGCTGATAGTGACAAGATTAAGCGCCATCTGTTGGAAGAGAAGGGCGTAGAGGGTATCAATGCGATAAGGATATTGAAGCGTAGCATTGATGCCCGGCAACGTACTATCTTTGTGAACCTCACTGTGCGGACATACATCAACGAGCAACCCGAGGAACTGGCCTATACGCCTGTGCAATATCAGGATGTATCGGACAAGCCACAGGTAGTGGTGGTGGGTGCAGGTCCTGGTGGCTTGTTTGCTGCTTTGCGCCTTATTGAGTTGGGCTTGCGTCCCATCGTGGTGGAGCGTGGCAAGGATGTGCATCAAAGAAAGTTAGATATAGCTAATATATCTCGTAATCAAACTGTTGATGCTGAATCTAACTATAGCTTTGGCGAGGGTGGTGCTGGCGCTTATTCTGATGGCAAACTCTATACGCGTAGCAAGAAGCGTGGCAACGTGGAGAAGATACTCACTGTTTTTTGCCAGCATGGTGCTTCGACTGACATTTTGGTGGATGCTCATCCGCATATCGGTACTGACAAATTGCCTGGGGTGATAGAGAATATGCGTAATACCATCCTCCGATGTGGTGGTGAAGTGCATTTCCAAACTCGCATGGATGCTATCATTATCCGACAGAATAAGGTGGTGGGCATTCAAACCCAAACGGGTGAGGAGTTTAGAGGACCTGTTATCTTGGCTACAGGACATTCTGCCCGTGATGTTTATTCGTGGTTGTATGCCAATGGCGTAGAGATAGAGGCAAAAGGCATTGCCGTGGGCGTGCGATTGGAGCATCCTGCCCATCGCATCGACCAGATACAGTATCATCGTGGCGAGGGTAGGGGCAAGTACCTGCCAGCGGCTGAATATAGTTTTGTCACTCAGGTAAGAGGCAGGGGCGTTTACAGCTTCTGCATGTGTCCGGGTGGCATTGTGGTACCTGCGGCTACAGGGCCCGAGCAGATTGTGGTGAATGGCATGAGTCCGAGTCATCGCAACACGGCGTGGAGCAACAGTGGAGTGGTGGTGGAATTGCGACCGGAAGACATCAATGATCTGGATGATACTCCGTTGAAGATGATGTGGTATCAAGCTGATTTGGAACGGTTGTGTTGGATGCAGGGCAACTACAAGCAAACGGCGCCTGCACAACGTATGGCCGATTTTGTGAATGGCCGCTTGGGAAGCAGTTTGCCGGAGAGCAGCTATGCTCCGGGATTGATGCCTTCGCCCCTTCATTTCTGGATGCCTGATTTCATTGCTGACCGCTTGCGTGATGGTTTCCGCCATTTTGGCAAACAGAGTCATGGGTTCCTTACCAATGAGGCTATCGTGATAGGTGTTGAGACGCGTACTTCTGCGCCTGTCCGCATTTTGCGCGACAATGATTCGCTTCAGCATGTGCGGGTGCAGGGCTTGTTCCCGTGTGGTGAGGGAGCTGGCTATGCTGGTGGCATTGTTTCAGCTGCAATCGATGGCGAACGTTGTGCGGAAGCTGTAACACAATACGTAGAAAGCTAACAAGGTAAAGATGGAAAAAGAAATTGCGATAATTGACAATAACTCGTTGGCAAGGTTAGGCTTGGAGAATCTTTTGGAAGAGATTGTGCCTAATATCACCATTCGGACGTTTGGCTCTTTTGCTGAACTGATGGCCGATACGCCTGACATGTTTGTGCACTATTTCGTGTCTATTCAGATTTATTTGGAGCACACTACTTTTTTCATGCGCAAGAAGTTCCAGACGGTGGTACTTTGTAACGAGGAAACACAGGCACAGCTGCCTACGGGGGTACTTTCACTCAATATCAATCAGGGTGAACAGTATTTGGCGAAGTCTATCTTGAAGTTGCACCAGTATGGTCACCAGAAGGGGCATCCTGGGGGGATGCATCCGCATGCTACAACACGGATGCCTTTACAAAATGACCTGACCATGAGGGAGATTGAGGTGCTGAGTATGGTGGCTCGTGGATTTATCAACAAAGAGATAGCTGATAGGTTGAATATCAGTCTCACAACGGTCATCACGCATCGCAAGAATATTACTGAGAAATTGGGCATTAAGACTGTCTCTGGCCTTACTATTTATGCCGTTATGTGTGGGTATGTAGAAGCCGACTCTATCTAAAAATTCATCATTTATGGGGATTGTGGGTGTTGCAGTTTTCCCCTTACTTTGCATCGGAAAACTAAGCAAAGTAAAATTATGAAGACATTTTTTTTGACTATCTCGTTGGTATTGCTTGCTGGACAGGCATATGCCGATGGTATTTTAGTAAACGAAACCGACCCTGTTCAGGGCGACACCATCACACGTGTGGCTGATATTGAAGAAATCGTGGTGGTGGCTACTCCTAAAGAAAATATGCGTTTACGTCAGCAAACGCTCTCTTCCTCTTCTTTCTCTAATGCTGAAATCAGGGCAAGGGGGGTAAATTCCATCAAGTCGTTCTCTACTCAAGTGCCTAATCTCTACATACCGACCTACGGCTCCAAACTAACCACATCCACATATATTCGAGGCATTGGTTCTCGTATAAACACTCCTGCCGTAGGTTTGTATGTAGATAATATACCTTATTTAAATAAAAATGCATTCGATTTCAATTTTGCTGAGATTGATCGTGTAGATGTGTTGCGTGGCCCTCAGGGTACGCTTTATGGACGTAACACGATGGGTGGTTTGATTCGTGTTTATACCAAATCGCCTTTTGATTATCAAGGCACTGACCTACAATTGAGTGCAGCATCTCACAATTATTTCAAGGGTTCTGTCACTCATTATCATCGCATCTCTGATCAGTTTGCTTTCTCAGGAGGTTTTTATTTCGATCATCAAGGTGGCTTCTTTAAGAATGTGGCAAAGAACGATGAGAAAGTGGATAAGGGTAATGAATATGGTGGTCGCATACGCGCCATCTACTTGCCTACTGCTAATACTAAAATAGACTTCAACATCAACTACGAATATCTAAAGCAAGGCGCTTATCCTTATGAATATTTGGAAATTGGTAAGGTGGCTTATAACCGTGATAGTGATTACAAGCGTCATTTACTGAATACGGGACTTGATGTTGAGCACCAGGCCAACCGTTTCATTTTCAATAGTGTTACTGGGTTTCAGTTTGTGAAGGATGATATGAATATGGATCAGGATTATACCCCATTGGACATCTTTACCTTGAATCAAAAGCAGAACTCAAAGACCATTTCTCAGGAGTTTGTGTTCAAGTCGAGGCCAGGTAGTCGTTGGGAATGGACCTCAGGCTTAAGTGGCTTTTACCAGTGGCTTAAGACACAGGGGCCTGTCATCTTCCAGAAAGATGGTATACAGTCGCTGATAGAAGATCATGTAAACAATGTGTTTATCCGCTTACGTGAACAGAACCCACGTATGCCTGAGATGGCATTGGATGTTACCGACAGTCACATCAATATCTCTGGGGATTTTGACACACCTACTGCCAACGTGGCTATCTACCACCAATCCACCATTAACGACCTGGGTGTGAAGGGTCTTTCTCTCACCTTAGGCGCTCGTATGGAGTACGAGAAGATTTGGATGGACTATTCCTCAGCTGCTCCCGTGACGTTTGATTTCAACATCTCTATGTTGGCACGCATGCCTCAGATGGCAGCTGTAGCTGCACAGCTAAAGGGGATACAAATTAATCCTGCATTTAACGGCAAACTGAGTGATGACAATTGGGAGTTCTTGCCTAAGATAGCCATTATGTATGCCTTTAATACACGTAACAATATTTATTTCAGTGCATCGAAGGGTCATCGCTCTGGTGGCTACAACTTCCAGATGTTCTCTGACTTGATTCAGAGCAAGATGTCGGCTGATATGACAGCTGCCATCAATGAGAAGAGTGGTGGTATGATGAGTCAGATGGGAGGGGAGGCGTTTGCAGAACGAACTGTTGACTATGATGTTGAAGGCACTGTGGCATACAAGCCCGAGCGTTCTTGGAACTTCGAACTGGGTACGCACCTCACTTCTACCAATGGTAGGTTGCTGGCTGATTTGGCTGTATTCCTTATCAATACCCATGACCAGCAATTGGCACAGTTTGCTTCCAGTGGCTTGGGACGTGTTACCGTCAATGCTGGCAAGAGTCGTAGCTATGGTGCCGAGGTTTCCCTGCGTTGGCAGACAACCGATGCTTTATCGTTTACTGCGAATTATGGATATACACATGCTACCTTCCGTGGTGCTGATAATGAAGACGTTCTTGATGGAGGAAGCATGCTGTTTCTAAAAGACAAATATGTGCCTTTCGTACCTCAGCATACTTTGATGTTGGGTGGTCAGTACGTATTCACTTTGAAGGATGGCTACTTCGTAGATAACATCATACTGAATGCCGATTATCGTGGTGCTGGTCGCATCTATTGGGATGTGCAGAACGATTTTAATCAGGATTTCTATGGCATCCTTAATGCTCGGTTGGCTTTCCTGCACAAAGGTTCTGAGTTGGCATTATGGGCAAATAATATATTCAACAAGGATTACGATGCATTTAGCTTTGAGACGATGAACAAACGTTTTCGTCAGCGTGGAACCCCTGTTCAAGTAGGCGTTGACCTGCGATTGAGATTTTAATAATTTAATTATTCATAGCGTGACAGTGCGGGCAAACTCCCTTTTTGCGGAGCTTTTGTCCGCATTGTCCACATTTATAGGGGTAGCTCAGTGTGCGTAGCCATAAACGGCGGAGGAACATAGCGGTGAACAGGGCGATAAAGAAATAACCCAAATAGAGATGGGTGGTGAGCATGAAGAACAGATAGCAGAAGATACAAGCTGCCATGAGTCCCACCAGATAGTACAACACACTCCAACCCGAGAGATGACGGAACACTTCGCTCACAGCTGCTATGCCGGCAATGATGATGAGCCACAAACTGCCGATGAATAGGGTAAGAATCCAAGGTAATTCCCATGGTGAGAATGTGGGGTTGTAGTAGAAGGTCTCCCAGGTGTCGGGGGCAAAGAGCTGCATGGTCTCGTAGAGCGTGGCGCTGAAGGCCACCACCAAGCAGAGAAACAAGGGGTACATACTGTCGATATCGTTAAACCACACCAACTTAAACGGCTCTTTCTGGTAGTCTCTTACCAAGAAGAAAGCAATGAAGATGGCCATCATAAAGGCCAATACGGCTTTGTTGGTGCCACTAAACACGTATATGGCCTGCGAGATGCTGTCGGTGGGTATAAACTGATGCTTCAGGTCTTTCTCATACACCCATCCCTGCACGCCATCAGAATGTGCTAACTTTACCCAGATGCTGTCGTTTACATCGGTGGTATCTTTTTGTATTTCAGCAACTACTACATGGTTGCCTTTGTACAGCATGTTGATGCAGTTCTGTAGGGGTAGGCATGCCAAGTTCAGCGAGTCGGTCAACAGTTCCAGGTTGACCCCTGGGGCATAGTGACGCTCGTAAAGCATGGTCAGCGAGTCGCGTGTATATTGCCCAAGCTCTTCGTCCTGCAACATTTCCCGATAAGGATAATGGCAACTTGCCAAACTTACCAGCAACGACAATATGTAGATAATATGCTTCAACTTACCACTACTTTCATGATACAATTTTTGCAGTCAAACACCAATCTGAACTTCTTTCCGTCCATACTTTGCAGATAATATGGCTCTTTGTAGGGTGACTTTCCGTTTTGCCTCGTGGGGCACCAATCCATAGCGAAGCGGATGCAGTGCTTGCAGAACATTACTACAGCTTTGTCAACTGGCTGTTTCTCAAAGGCATCATCCATTTTTATCACTCCGTGACCAGCATAGAACTCACGAGCCTTGCTGTTCATTATGTTGCCCAAATAGGTGAGGGTGGGTTGCAAATAGGGGTGCTCCGTCTGGTGCCATTCCGCTATCTCCTGGGGGTAATTAGCCATTCGTACCCGTGTCAGTTCGTCAATGACTTGGCGACGCCAATCGGACAACAATGAGGAGGGGATGAAGTATTCATTGGCGCTCACTGCTCCAGAAAGTGACATTTGCTCTATAGCAAATGGTGTATTGCCAAGCTTGGAGAGTTGTCGGATGATGTTCTCTTGTTGGGGTTTTTCCGCCACTTGCTTCTTGCATGGAAAGGAGAGGGAGGCTACATTGCCGTCCTCATCGGTGGCACTTAGGGAAAAGCCATTGGGTGTTTCACTCAATTGCCAGCTGATGCCAATCTTTCGTTCGGCACTGCGCTTCGACAGCAGTTGCTCGAATTGCTGATCAAGGTTGCGGTAAAGCACTTTCTTTGGTGACAAGCCTTCCACCCTGTTGGCCAAAAAGAGGCGGTTCTGCTCCACACGGTTCACGCGGAAACCCTGGAGTTTTCCTTCACTATCCAAGAAGCAAAGACCGTCGCCATTGTTGAACGGCTTCACACCTGCTACGATAATTAGGTTGCCTCGCACTTCTTTTACGGTTCCCATTTCTTCGCCCATCGCCTTGGGGGTGTTAAACTGAGCAATGTCCTGTTGCCGTCCTTCCAAGAAATAGTGTGTGAAACCACGATTAAAGCTTTTCGCCAGGTTGGGTGTGAAAGTATATTTGCATTTACCTGATGAGGCCTTGCGATACTCTGTCCTGCGTTGTAAAATCTCGTCTATCCGTTGACGGTATGCAGCTGTCACGTTCTTTACATAACCTACATCTTTCAGTCGTCCTTCTATCTTGAACGAGCTGACGCCAGCATCCATTAACAGCTCTAGCATGTCCAGTTGGTTCATGTCCTTTAGCGACAATAGGTGCTTCTCGTGGATGATTTCCTTGCCATCAGCATCGATAAAATTGAAGGGAAGACGGCAGAACTGTGCGCACTCCCCACGGTTGGCACTACGACCAAAGCAGGCTTGTGAGGCGTAGCATTGTCCGCTATAGCTCACACACAGGGCACCATGTACAAATACCTCTAATGCTACATCAGGACATGCTTGATGGATATCCTTGATCTCTTGCAGTGATAATTCTCTGGCCAAGACTACCTGACGAAAACCTGCCTTGGACAAGAACTGCACCTTTCCTATGGTGCGGTTGTCCATCTGCGTACTGGCGTGTAGGGGGATAGGGGGGAGTTTCAAACGTGTAATGCCCATGTCCTGCACAATCAGTGCATCCACATGAATGCGGTATAACTCCCATATCAGTTGCTCTGTCTCTGTCAGTTCACTGTCGGTCAGTATGGTATTTAGCGTTACGTAGATGCGGACGTTGAAGAGGTGGGCATATTCCACCAACTTGGCAATGTCTTCAACAGAATTACCAGCTGCTGCCCTTGCCCCGAATTTTGGAGCACCTATATACACAGCATCTGCTCCGTGGTCTATTGCCGCTATGCCACATTCAAAATTCTTGGCTGGTGAAAGGAGTTCAACTGATCGTTTCGATATCATAAGGTGTTTCCTGATATACGTAATAGTTCAGCCAGTTGGTGAACAGCAAGTTGGCATGTGCACGCCATCTCACAATCACACCTTGTTCAGGGTCATCATTGCTGTAGTAGTTGAGGGGCATGTTGATGGGCAAACCCTTGCCTAAGTCGCGACGATACTCAGTATCCAAAGTCATGGGCGAATACTCCGAATGTCCCGTCACAAAAAACTCCCTACCACCACGGGCCATCACCATGTGTACGCCTGATATGGCCGACTCAGAGAGCAGTGTCAGCTCAGGCACCTTCAAGATATCCTCCTTGCGTATCTCCGTATGGCGACTGTGTGGTACGAAAAACCGATCGTCGAAGCCACGGAAGATAGGACATAGTGGGTCGAGTGCATAATGCTCGAACACCCCAAACATTTTTTTGTCCAGCTGGTACTTGGGCACTCCATAGAAATGATACAATCCGGCTTGAGCAGCCCAACAGATATACAGCGTAGAGGTGACATGCGTGCGAGCCCAGTCGAAGATATCCGTCAGCTCGTCCCAGTAGGTTACATCTTCATACTCAATCTGTTCCACAGGAGCACCCGTGATAATCATGCCGTCATATTTATGATGGCGCATCTCCTCGAAATCAGTGTAGAATGTGCGCATGTGCTCCACAGGCGTGTTCTTCGAGGTGTGGCTCTTGATCTTCATCAGCGACAGTTCGATCTGAAGGGGAGAGTTGGATAGCAGACGTATCAAGTCGGTTTCCGTAGTAATCTTCAGTGGCATCAGGTTCAACACGGCAATGCGTAGAGGACGAATATCCTGCGATCCCGCCCTGAGATCATCCATCACAAATATGTTTTCTTTCTTCAGCAGATCTACTGCCGGCAATGTTTTAGGTATATTAAGAGGCATGGTTCATTTGCTTTTTGTGGGCGTAAAGTTAGTGCTTTTTCCGCTTATTTCGTTATCTTTGCACTGAAATTTTAAAAATTAGAGAATATGTCACATTTTACTTACGTTCCTGAGGGCGTTTGCTCCAAGCTGATTGACTTCGATATTGTGGATGGCAAGCTGCATAACATCATTTTCCTTGGTGGTTGCAACGGTAACCTGAAAGCTATTGGTAAATTACTTGAGGGTGCCGATGCCCGCTGGGCAGTTAACACCCTTCGTGGTAATACCTGTGGCAATAAGCCAACCTCTTGTGCCGATCAGCTGGCGCAAGCGGTAGAGCAGGCGTTAGCACAATAAAAGAGAAAGAGACGCGGATTCCGCGTCTCTTTCTCTTTTAAATTACCAAACATCAGCACGTTTTTCTTTCGGAATGAACATTGGATCTTCTTCGGTAATGTTGAATGCCTCGTACCATGCATCAATCTGAGGCAGGGCACCGTTTACACGCCAACGACCCAGTGAGTGAACGTCGGTCTTGGTACGACGCAGGATCTCCTGATCGGTGATGTTGTTAGCCCATACACCTGCGAAAGCCAGGAAGAAACGCTGGTCGGCAGTGAAGCCATCCTTATCAGGCAGTGGGTTGTCCTTGGTAGCGTTCTTGTAAGCTGTCCAGGCAATCTTCAAACCACCGTGGTCACCAATGTTCTCACCTAATGTCATAGCACCATTGCCATAAACGCCAGGAGCTACCTCGATGCTTGAAAAGAAATCGATTAGTACTTGAGCACGCTCCTTGAAGTTTTGGTTGTCTTCCTCACTCCACCAGCCAGACATGTTACCGTCCTTGTCGAACTGACGGCCAGAATCGTCGAAGCCGTGGCTCATTTCGTGACCGATTACCACACCGATACCACCATAGTTGAAGGCATCGTCAGCATTCATATCGAAAAATGGAGGCTGAAGGATACCAGCTGGGAAGCAAATCTCGTTAGTGGTTGAGCTATAATAAGCGTTCACCGTCTGCGGAGTCATGTGCCACTCTGTTGGATCAACAGGCTTGCCAAACTTGTCGATCTGCTCCTGATATCTCCACAGACGAGCCACCTTAGCGTTCTCATAATATGACTTCTGTGGGTCAACGGTCAGGCCTGAATAGTCTTTCCACTCGTCAGGATAACCAATCTTTACACGGAAGGTGGCCAACTTAGCCAAAGCCTGTTCCTTGGTAGCATCGCTCATCCAAGTTAGGGCCTTGATGCGTTCGCCCAGAGCTTCCTGTTCGCTCTTCACGAGTTCCACCATGCGGGCCTTTGCCTCTGGAGGGAAGAACTCCTTCACATACAGTTGACCAAGAACCTCACCCAGTGAACCCTCGGTAGCACGCAAAGCACGTTTCCAACGAGGCTCCTGCTGTTGAACACCTGCCATCACACGACTGTTGAAGTCGAAGCTCTCAGCTACGAAATCATCGCTCAGGTTGTTGGCAGCTGAAGAAATCTGCTTCCATTGCAAGTAGAGGATCTGCTTGTCAACAGGCAGATTGTCGATAATCTTTACAGCAGCTGTCATAGCTTCTGGCTGACCAACCACGATTTCGTTCACTTCACCTTGGATACCCATAATATCGAAAATCTTCTGGAAAGGTACTGATGGATACAACTTCTTCACCTCATCGATGGTCATTTTGTTGTAATTGGCTTCAGGGTCTCGCAACTGTGTGCGGCTACGGAAGTTGTTAGCCAACTCGTTCTCCACTTCCATCACCACGTCGCGAGCCTTCTCGGCATAAGCATCGCTGTATCCAGCCAACTTAAACATATTTACGATGTGCTTCTTGAAGGCCTCACGGATTCTTACGGTATTGTCGTCGTTTTCCTTGTAGTAGTCAATCTGACCTAATGAAAGGCTACCCTGACGCAAACTCATGATGTGTGCTTTTGAATTCTTGGCATCGGTGCCTACGCCTAAACCATAGTAAGCGCTTACTCCACGCTTGTTCAGTTCAGCCAACAACTCATACACGTCTTTCTGGCTCTTTAGGGCAGCAATCTGTGCCATATCTTCCTTGATAGGGTCAGCACCCTCGGCATTAAGTCGAACGCTGTCCATTACCAAAGTGAACATGTCGCCCACTTTCTGTTCGTTGGTACCGGTCTCATGCTGGGTCTTAGCCAACTCCTGTACCATGGTGCTCAGTGCTTCTGAAGCACGCTCAGAGAGCATGTCGAAGGTAGCGAAGCGAGCCTTGTCACCTGGAAGTGGATGCAGCTTCTGCCAACCACCATTTACATACTGATAAAAATCGGTACCAGGCTTCTGAGTCTGGTCCATGTACTCCAGATGCAAACCTGATGTCTGCTTAGGAGCTTGGTTGCAAGCTACCAATGCGAGGCCTGCCACCATTGTCAATAAAAACTTTGCTTTCATTAATACAACTTTAAATTACTAAAACTGTGCGAAATTAATTATTTTTTTGGAATACACGAATATAATCCACTTTCATGGTGATAGGCAGGACGCTCTCATCCACACCTTCCATGCCACCCCAGTTACCACCCCAAGCCAAGTTGAGGATAGGGTAGAAGGCGTAGTGGAATGGCCATTCGTCATGACCTTCACCCATCTCTGCTTTCGTTGTAGCCAGTTGAACCTTTCCGTCAACAAAAGTAGTGATAGCATCTGGTGTCCAGTCACATGCATATACATGCCAACCCTCCTCAGCATTCTCGATGTCGAGATGGTGAGTTATCTGTGTACCTTTCACGTGGTTATAGGTTTTTGTGTGCAATGATGATGATACATCATTGGGCACTACACCTACTTCTTCCATGATGTCAATCTCGCCACATTGCGGCCAACGGTATTCGCTCTTTACAGGCATCATCCAGAATGCTGGCCATGTGCCTTTACCTTTAGGCAACCAGATGCGAGCCTCGAAATAGCCATACTCCCAACCTGTTTGGCGGTGAGCATATACGCGACCAGAATACACCTTTCCGTCAGAGCCAGTGAAGCAATGAATCTCCAGGTTGCCATCCTTAATCTCTGTCACTCGCTTGCCGTCGGCCTCACCGTTACGGTAGTTCTGCAACTCGTTGTTCACCCAGTGGTCATCCTTCACCTCGTGCATCCATTCGTCACTCAGTTCGGTACCTTCGTTAAACTCATCGTGCCACACCAAATGATAACCTTCTGGTGCCACGATTTCTACTTCTTCATTTGCTTTCTTGGTTCCACAAGCTGCCATCAGCGCGCCTGCCAAACCGAATAACAATAACTTTTTCATTATTATCAATTATTTCTTAAACAGTCTCTTTGCCATATCGCGAAAAGCACGACGCCAAGTCAGCCACTCGTGGGCAGTACCCTCAGATACATAAGTCACACAGTTGATGCCCTGCTTCTCAACAGCTGCACAGCTGGCAGGGAAGCCGAAGTTGCCCTCCTCAGAGCCCCAGCTGATGTGCAACAGACGCATCTGCTTGTTGAAAGTAGCTGGATCAGCAAACGCTCCACCAAATACGGTATTCACATTCTCTTCGTTCACGCGGAACAAGCCACTTAGAAGTCCCATCCATGCAAACTTATCCATGTTGTGGTTGTCGAGTACGGTAGAAGTGGTTTGTCCACCACCACGTGAGAGACCAGCCATCGCACGATTGTCACGGTTGGCTATGGTGCGGAAATTCTTGTCGATAAAAGGCACTAGTTCGTTGATATAGATATCCGATACAGTTTTGCCAGGCACACTGCGAATCTCTGGCGTGGTAAGGATATCACCACTCATAACAACCACGATAAACTCTTCCACCTCTTTTGACGCAATCAGGTTGTCCATCATGAAATCTACATGTCCTTGGTTCACCCATCCAAACTCGTCTTCGCCACTTCCGTGCAACAGATAAAGCACGGGATAGCGCTTCTTGCCTGTCTCGTAGCTTGCTGGAACGTATACATTTACATGTCGGTTGGTACCATTGATTTCAGAGTAGTAGTTCACCGACCTTATCTGTCCGTGTGGCACGTTTTTGTTAAAGCGGTAATAGTTGCCCTCCGGACCTTCAGGCACTTCTACACCACCTGCGTTGAGGGTGTAGCCAAAATAAGACTTGCTGTTGGGGTCGGTCATTCTGGCACCGTCCACCGTTACAAAATAGTAGTGGAAACCAACGGGTAGTGGATCGGTCTCAATGGTCCATACACCATCTTTGTCCTTCGTACCCTTGAATTCGTTTGGTACGCTCACTGTTACCGTATGGGCCAGCGGCAGGTAGAATTTGAAATACGCCTTGCGGGTCTGTGGATCCACACGTGGATACTCAGCTCTCAGCACGTTAGTTTCTGAGGGGAGGGTACCTTTTTCATAATCAGTCATGGCTTTTGGCAACTGGTTCTGTTGCTGTTGTGCGAAAAGCCCTGTGGTGGCCATCATCAGTGCCAGGGCTGCAAACATCCTTCTTCTCATAGTATTATATTTTTAAATTGAATCTCGTGTTATGGCTTTAAAACAGGCGCTGCTAAGAGCAACGCCTGATTTTATTATGTCAAACCCCAAAACCTTCTTGTCATATTTGGGCAAATGGGTATTTGGGTATATGTCTTAGTAAGCTGCCTCGAACTCACGGAGGAAGCGTACATCATTCTCACTGAAGAGACGTAGGTCGCTTACTTGGTATTTCAGGTTAGCAATACGCTCGATACCCATACCGAAGGCATAACCGGTATATACCTTGCTATCGATACCGCAAGCCTCCAGCACATTTGGATCCACCATACCGCAACCCAAAATCTCTACCCAACCAGTATGCTTGCAGAAGCCGCATCCCTTACCGCCACAGATGTTGCAGCTGATATCCATCTCAGCACTTGGCTCTGTGAAGGGGAAGTAAGAGGGGCGCAGACGAATCTTGGTGTCGTTGCCGAACATCTCACGGGCAAAGGTGAGCAATACCTGCTTCAGGTCGGTGAATGACACACCCTTGTCGATATACAAACCCTCTACCTGGTGGAAGAAACAGTGTGCACGGGCACTGATGGCTTCGTTACGATACACACGTCCCGGACAGATGACACGAATAGGAGGTTGTGTTTGCTCCATCACGCGTGCCTGTACCGAACTGGTGTGTGAACGCAGGATGATATTCTTAATCACATTCTCGTTCTGCTCAACAAAGAAAGTGTCTTGCATATCACGAGCTGGATGATCAGCAGCGAAGTTCAGTTTGGTATATACGTGCAGGTCGTCCTCCACCTCAGGACCTTCCGCCAACTTGAAGCCCATGTGTCCAAAGATGTCGATAATCTCGTTCTTCACAATCGTTAGTGGGTGGCGAGTACCTAAGGCAGCTGGATAGGCCGTACGGGTCAGGTCGATATCGTCATCAAGACTGTCCATACTGTCAAACTGATCCTTCAGGGCATTGATCTTGTCTTGCACCTGTGCCTTCAGTTCGTTGATCTTCATACCCACCTCACGCTTCTGGTCGGCAGCTACCTCACGGAAGTCATTCATCAGTCCGCTGATGATGCCTTTTTTACTCAAATACTTGATGCGCAGGGCTTCCAGCTCTTCCATATTAGAGGCTTGCATGTCCTGCACACCCTGCAACGTCTCATTGATTTTGTCAATTATACTCATTTTTATTTCCTTAATCTTCGATTAACGGTTGCAAAGATATATATAATTCATTATTTTTGCAAAATAAAAGCGGCAGATTATGATAGTTTATAACACAACATACCATGTTGACGAGGCTGACGAACAGCTTTTCTTGAACTGGATACATGAATATTACCTACCTGAGGTACTGAAAGATGGCACATTACGCAACCCCCGTGTGCTAAAGGTGTTGGGACATCATCACGATGATTGTGAAGACGGACACTGTATGTCGTATGCTGTACAGATGGAGGCAGACGATACAGCTGCCTTGCACCGTTGGTATCATGCCCAGGGTGTGGCACTGAACCGAGAATTGCTGTTGGTGTTCCGTCAGCGTGTCTTGGGATTTTCAACCATGATGGAGGTAGTGGCACCATGAATCAGGTGAAAGAGAAAATCATTTTGGGCATCGACCCAGGTACCACCGTTATGGGCTATGGCGTGCTGAAGGTGACGCAAGGCAAACCGTCGTTGATAGCGATGGGAGTGATTGATTTGCACAAATACGCCAACCACTACCTGAAGTTGGCCAAGATTCACGAAAGGGTACTGAGTATCATTGAGAGTTATCTGCCTGACGAGTTGGCTATTGAAGCTCCGTTCTTTGGCAAGAACGTACAGAGTATGCTGAAGTTAGGCCGTGCCCAGGGAGTGGCAATGGCAGTAGCCTTGAGTCGTGATATCCCCATCACTGAATATGCGCCTCTAAAGATAAAGATGGCCATCACAGGCAACGGCAATGCCTCGAAGGAACAGGTGGCTGGCATGTTGCAACGTCTGTTGCATATTGCCGAGGAGGACATGCCTAAGTTTCTCGATGCTACCGATGCCTTAGGTGCTGCCTATTGTCATTTCATGCAGATGGGGGCGCCCAAGGTGGAGAAGGGCTATAAGAGTTGGAAGGACTATGTAACAAAGAATGCAGATAAAGTAGTTAAGTAATTGAATATAATATATGAGGTGTTTCTTATTTTGTTTGGTTATGGCATGTATGGTAGGATGTAAGGATGCGGCTCGTGTGACGTATGACTCAGTAGACAACTATCCTGTAAGGCAGGGCAGTATGAGTGAGATGGAATACACACCAGCCAGTACCAGTTTTCATTTATGGAGTCCGAATGCCGACGAAGTGCGAGTGATGTTATACAACGAGGCGGAAGGCGGACATGCCTACGAGACTTATCACATGCAGTGGAGCAGCGATGGTACGTGGCATGTGAAGGTGAACCAAGACCTGAAGGGCAAGTTCTATACCTTTAATGTAAAGGTGAAGGACGAGTGGCAGGGCGATACCCCTGGATTGTTTGCCAAAGCGGTAGGCATCAATGGCAATCGTGGAGCCATTATCGACATGACAGAGACCAACCCTGTGGGATGGGAGAACGACCAAAAGCCTGCGCTGAGAAGTGTGGCGGATGCTGTGGTGTATGAGATGCATCATCGTGATTTCTCCATTGATACCAGTTCGGGCATCCAGCACAAAGGACAGTTCCTGGCCTTGACGGAACCAGGTACACAGAGTCCGGAGGGCTTAGCTACAGGCATCGACCACCTCAAGGAGTTGGGCATTACCCATGTGCACCTCTTACCTTCGTACGACTATGCCACCATAGATGAACATACTTTCAAAGACGCCCACTATAACTGGGGCTACGACCCACAGAACTACAATGTGCCTGATGGCTCGTATTCCACAGATCCTACGAAGCCCGATGTGCGCATCCGTGAGTTTAAGCAGATGGTACAAGCACTCCATCAGGCAGGCATACGTGTGGTGTTGGATGTGGTGTATAACCATACCTACAATGCTGCTGCCAGTGCTTTTGAGAAGACGGTGCCGGGCTATTTCTATCGCATGAAACCCGATGGCACCTTTGCCAATGGCTCAGGTTGTGGCAACGAAACCGCCAGCAACCGTCCGATGATGCGTAAGTTTATGGTGGAAAGCGTGCTCTACTGGATGCGTGAATATCACCTCGATGGCTTTCGTTTCGACCTGATGGGCATCCACGACATCGCCACTATGAATGAGATACGCCAGGAGGCGCAGAAGCTCGACCCACAAGTATTAATATATGGTGAAGGCTGGGCGGCAGAGACGCCTCAATATGCTGCCGACTCGTTGGCGATGAAGGCCAATATGGCTAAGATGCCTGGCATTGCTGCTTTCAGCGACGAGTTGCGTGATGGTTTGCGCGGACCTTGGGATGACGATAAGAAAGGTGCTTTCCTCGCTGGCATGCCCGGACATGAGGAGAGTATCAAGTTTGGCATTGTGGGAGCTATCAATCATCCGCAGGTGCAGATGGATGAGGTGAACTACAGCAACAAGGCGTGGGCGCTGGAGCCTGTGCAGATGATGAGCTATGTGAGTTGTCACGATGATATGTGCTTGGTGGATAGGTTGCTTACTTCCGTAGCAGACCTGAAAGGTAATGACTTGGAGAAACTCGATATGCTGGCACAGACGGCCGTACTGACTTCACAGGGCATCCCATTTATCTTTGCCGGTGAGGAGGTGATGCGCGACAAGAAGATGGTGCATAACAGTTTCGAGAGTCCCGATAGTGTAAATGCCATCAACTGGCACAACAAAGCACAGCATCAGGGGGTATTCAATTATTATAAAGGGTTGATAGCCTTGCGCAAGCACCATCTTGCTTTCCGCTTAGGCAGTGCCGAACTGGTTCGTCAGCACGTGGAGTTCTTGCCTGTTGAGGGCAGTGGCGTAGTGGCGTTCCGTTTGAAGGACCATGCTGGCGGCGATGCTTGGAACAACATTATTGTAGTGCTGAATGCTCGTCGTGAAGTGGCAAAGATAGAGGTGCCAGAGGGCAGGTATGTGACAGTGGTGAACAATGGTTTGGTGAATGAGAGTGGACTTGGTTTCCTCTATGGACCTACCTTGTCGGTGGCTCCCGAAAATGCTTTAATTGTATATCAGAACGAATAACGTGGATGTAAAAGTAAAAAATAACGGTAGGTTCTCGACCATCGTCGAAGGTCCTTGCACCATCAAACTGACGGAGGTGATGCCCCGCATTCCTGAGGTGCGGATGGCAGAGCCTACCTCTTTGGAAATCAGGAAAGGTGAACAGCTGGCGATAGTAGGGGAGAATGGTGCCGGTAAGAGTATGCTGGTGGACCTGATCATGGGTAAATATCCCCTGCAACAAGGTTCGTTGGAGTATGACTTCTCGCCCTCGCCTTGGAAGGAGGCCTATAAGAATATCAAGCACATTAGTTTCCGTGACACGTTTGGCAGCTCCGACACCAATTATTATTACCAGCAACGCTGGAACTCCACCGATTTGGAGGAAGTGCCGTTGGTGAAGGACTTGCTGGGCAACTACGAGGAGCACGATTTGCAACGCCAGCTGTTTGAGCTGTTTCATGTGGATGAGATGCTGGACAAGCCCATTATCCTGCTGAGCAGTGGCGAGATGCGCAAGTTCCAGTTGACCAAGATGCTGCTCACCCAACCACGTATCCTGATCTTGGACAATCCCTACATCGGATTGGATGCTGCTACACGCGACTTGCTGACCGACTTACTGGAACATTTGGCGGAGCAGGGCATCCAACTGATACTGGTAATGAGCATGATGGACAGTGTGCCCGACTTTATCACCCATGTGGTGACGGTGAAGGATATGAAGGTAGCTGGTAAGATGACGTTGGCGGAATACAACCAATGGTTTAAGCAGGAACTTGATAATCGTGTTGATGATAGTATCCAATATGCAAGCACGATGGTCCTCGCTGTTCCGAGAAATCTCCATTCTCCATTTAAAGAAGAGATAGTTCGCCTAAACAAAGTCAGCATCCGCTATGGCACGCGAACCATTCTTAAAGACCTCGATTGGGTAGTACGAAAAGGAGAGAAGTGGGCACTGAGTGGTGAGAATGGTTGTGGCAAATCAACCCTGCTGAGCATCATCTGTGCCGACAACCCCCAGAGCTATGCCTGCGATGTGAGTCTGTTTGGTCAGAAGCGAGGTACGGGCGAGAGCATTTGGGACATCAAGAAGCATATAGGTTATGTAAGTCCTGAGATGCATCGTGCCTATTCGAAGAACCTGCCTGCTATTGATATTGTGGCCAGTGGCTTGCACGACTCCATCGGACTGTATGTCAAGCCCAAACCCGAACAGCGGGAGATTTGTCTGCAATGGATGGAGACCTTTGGCATAGCGCACTTGGCCGATCGTCTGTTCTTGCGGATTAGCGATGGCGAACAGCGTTTGGTATTGCTGGCCAGGGCATTTGTGAAAGACCCCGAATTGCTGATACTCGATGAACCTCTGCACGGATTGGATACGTTCAATCGTCGCAAGGTGAAGCGCATCATCGATGCTTTCTGTGCCCGTCCCGACAAGACGCTGATGATGGTCAGCCACTTTGAGAGCGAGTTCCCTTCCTGCATAGACCATCGCCTTCGATTAAAGAAGAACATATAATTCTCAATTGTCAATTTTCAATTCTCAATTAAAGAAATGGATTACTTGATCAATATAGACTCCGACTTGCTCCTGTGGCTCAACGCAGCACACAATGCTTTTTTCGACACCTTTATGATGCTCTTCACAGGCAGGATTATCTGGGTGCCCATGTACTTGGCACTGGCCTATGTGTTGTTCAAGAATATGACACCCAAACAAGCCATGATGTGCTTAGTGGCTGTAGCGCTGGTCATCGTCATTGCCGACCAGATGAGTTCATCCCTCATCCGTCATGCGGTAGGTCGCTTGCGTCCTGCTAACTTAGAGAACCCTATCAGCAATATGGTGCATATTGTAGATGGCTATCGAGGGGGCAGATACGGCTTCCCCAGTAGTCATGCCGCCAACTCCTTCGGCTTGGCGTTCTTCCTTTTGTACTTGCTCAGACGAAGTCCGATACCCACCTTTATTATATTATGGGCCATTGTCAACTGCTATTCACGTATCTACTTAGGCGTGCATTACCCAGGCGACATCTTGTGTGGCATGTTGGTGGGCTTGCTGGCAGCTACGTTGGTGTGGTTCATCTATAAGAAGTTGACAAAGCAGACTTTCTTGCCTGAAGTGAAACAATGGTGGGTGCCGGTGGTGGTGGGCTTGCTTACCATCGTGGGCATATCGCTCTATTCTTATTATGAAATGATTTATTAAAACTTTATATTATGAAGAAACTTCTCTTTTGCGCAGCATTGATGATAGCTGCAACGAATGTGATGGCACAGGATGCCGCATCAAAGGCACGTGCTGGAGTATATGACCGTACCACTGCTCCTCAGTATTTCTTCCTGGAAGAAAAAGATGTACCCAGCAGTGTTTATCTGTTGCCCCCTCCTCCCGAACCAGGCAGTGCTAAGTTTGCAGTGGATGAAGGTCGCTTCAACTGGGGACGCTACCAGCGTTTGCGCCCACGTGGCCAACAAGCTATTGCCGATGCAGATGTAACTCCCAAGGGCGTAGCAGTAGCTTTCAGCGAAGCCTTCGGCATAGAGCTGAGCGAAGAGAATACCCCAGAGATCTACAAGTTGATGACCAACATGAACGGTGATGCCGGCGTATTGAGCGGTGGTGAGGCAAAGGTATATTACCAGCGTATGCGTCCGTTTGTGTATTTCGGCATTGGTACCAGTGTGCCAGAAGATGAGGCTGCTTTGGTAAACAACGGTTCTTATCCTTCAGGACATACCGCCATTGGTTGGGCTACTGCCTTGGTACTGGCTGAAATCAATGTAGATCATCAGAACGAGATCCTGAAGCGAGGCTTTGAGATGGGCGAGAGTCGTGTCATTGCCGGCTATCACTATCAGAGTGATGTGGATAATGGCCGTATCGTAGCTGCTGGTGTGGTGGCACGCCTCCATGCTGATGAAGGTTTCCAGAAGCAGTTGGAAAAGGCGAAGAAAGAGTTTGCCAAACTGAAGAAAGAAGGCAAGATTGCTCCATCTACCTTCTCTTTCACTCCCGATACGAATACCATGAAATATTAATACAATATGAAGATATTTCCTACAGCTACCATCAAGCAGTTAGATGCCTATACCATCGAGCATGAGCCGATAGCGTCTATCGACTTGATGGAACGTGCCGCACAGGCCATTGCCAACGAGTTGATAAGTCAGTGGCCCGATAAGGACGACATCCGTTTTGTCATCTTTGCAGGTCCAGGCAACAACGGTGGCGATGCGTTGGCAGTGGCTCGTCTGCTGGCCAGCAACGGCTACCAACCCGAAGTCTATCTGTTCAACACCACAGGCAAGTTGTCGCCAGATTGTGAGGCCAATCGTGACAGATTGACCAGCATTGCTGGCGTAGATTTCCACGAAGTGATTACCCAGTTCACCCCTCCACAACTTACTGAGGACGATGTGATAATCGACGGTTTGTTTGGCAGCGGATTGAACAAACCCCTGAGTGGCGGCTTTGCCTCGCTGGTGAAGTTCATCAATGCCGCAGGCGCTACGGTGGTCAGCATCGACATCCCCAGTGGTTTGATGGGAGAGGACAATAGCAGTCACAACATGGAGGCAGTGGTGAAGGCCGACTACACCCTGAGCTTGCAGTTTCCCAAACTGGCATTCCTCTTTGCCGAGAACGAACCCTATGTGGGTGCCTGGAAGGTGCTCGACATTGGCTTGAGCAAAGAAGCTATCCGTCAGACACATACCCCTTACGAGATGGGCGATGTCAGTAAAATGAGGTATCAACTCAAGATCCGCAGTCGTTTCTCCCACAAGGGCGACTTTGGCAGAGCGTTGCTTGTGGCAGGACAACAGGGTATGGCGGGTGCTTCCATACTGGCATCCCGTGCCTGTTTGCGTTCAGGTGTAGGACTGCTCACCGTGCATGTGCCGCTGTGCAACAATACCATTGTGCAGACCTCCGTTCCAGAGGCCATGACTTCATTGGATGCCAATGAATGCTACTTTACCGAGACACCCGATTTGGCACCTTATCAGGCCATAGGTATAGGTCCTGGTTTGGGAAAGGCAGATGCAACCCGACAGGCCCTCTACCACCTGCTTTCCCATAGCTCCGTGCCTATGGTGCTGGATGCAGATGCCTTGAACCTGATAGGGGAGAGTCATAGCTACCTGCGTCGTTTGCCGAAGGGCAGCATCATCACACCCCATCCGGGTGAGATGGATCGTCTGGTGGGCAAGTGTGCCGACTCCTACGAACGGTTGTCGAGAGCCATCAACCTGGCACAGACCTGTGGGGTGTATGTCGTACTGAAAGGTGCCTATACCGCCGTTATTTCGCCCGAAGGCAATTGCTGGTTCAATGTTACGGGCAATCCCGGTATGGCTACCGGAGGCTGTGGCGACGTACTTACGGGCATTATCCTGTCGCTGCTGGCACAAGGCTACGATGCCGATACCGCCGCCAAGATGGGTGTCTATGTACATGGGTTGGCAGGCGACTTAGCCGCCCGCGAGAAAGGAGAGATAGCCCTTACTGCCAGCGATGTAGTGGACTACCTCCCTAAAGCCTGGAAGTTACTGGAATAATTATCTGGCTGTGATATGGAAGCACCCTTGCTTGCGCTCATACTTGATGTAGCAGCGCTTGGCAAGGCGTGCATCACGCAACACCTCGCTCAGCACCATCTTCAGCGTGTCGGCACCCACCTCCTGCATGGGGCGACCATCCTTGTCTAGCACCTGCTCGAAGGTCTTCCAACTGATATCGAAGGTAGTGCCATAGCAGTGCGTGGAGTTGGCTGTAGCATTGATATTGCTCTTCGACAAACTCTTCTGCTGCTCTTGCGAGCGTGTTACCGAAGTCACCACGATACGATAAGGGTTCAGTCCTTTGTTAGTCAGCGAGTCCAGGAAGTTGGCACCAATATCGTCTATCAGCTGTGCCGCCTGTGGCACCACGTAAGGCACCGAGTGCGTCAGCTTGTCCAGCTTATAGTGCTCGTTGCTCTCAATCAATTTCAGTTGCTTGATGTTGGCAGCATCCTCGGCTTCCTTGAAAGGCTTCACACCGATGGCCTTGGCAGCAGCCAGTTGCGTGTCGTTGTCGTCGGGAAAATCGCGTTGGTAACTGATCACGCCCCTGATGTTATGGGGGTCGTTCATTTTCATCGACATGTCTTTCTTCTTGCAGCCAGTCAGCATGCAAACGGCTGACATCAACAGGATAATTGGGGTAATTTTAGGTAGTTTCATAAATAAGTTTTAATTTTGTCACGAAGATAGTACTTATTTTTCAAATATGCAACGATATTTCATCTATTTGGCCTACGATGGCACCAATTATCACGGTTGGCAGATACAGCCCAACGGCGACAGTGTGCAGCAACAGCTCATGAATGCGTTGCAAACCCTCTTGCGTCGTGAGGTTGTGGAGGTTACCGGTGCGGGGCGTACCGACACAGGCGTGCATGCCAAGCTCATGGTGGCCCATTTCGACTACGACGAAGCCATCGACTGCAGCCAGCTTGCTGACAAGCTCAACCGTCTCTTGCCGTCCGACATCAGTGTGTTCAAGGTAGTGCCAGTTGATGCCAATCTGCATGCCCGTTTCAGTGCCAAGTCACGCCGCTACGAATACTACGTCACCACCGCCAAGAGTCCTTTCCTGCGCCAGTACCGCTACAGGTTGCACAAGGCCCCCGATTTCGACCTGATGAATCAGACGGCAACGTTGCTGTTGCAGGTAGATGACTTCACCAGCTTCAGCAAGCTGCACACCGATGTCAAGACCAATATCTGTCATGTCACCCGTGCCGAGTGGAGCCAGGTAGATGAGGTGACTTGGGTGTTCACCATCCAGGCCGATCGCTTCTTGCGTAACATGGTGCGAGCTATTGTCGGTACCCTCTTGGAGGTAGGCTATGGCAAGCTCTCTTTGGCAGAGTTCCAACAAGTCATCCAGCAGAAAGATCGCTGCTCAGCCGGCATGTCTGTCCCTGCTCAAGGCCTATTCCTGGCGGATATTCAATACTAATTGTCACAAGGATATACCACTGTTTATTTTAATGAATCGTTCTAACGCCTCCTATCCCCCGTTGGAAAACTCGCTATGGGTGTTGGTAAAGCTTGCTATGAGGTGACGCAAAGTTTCCTACCACTGGCCGCAGTATCTGCTAAGGGTCGTCGCAGTATCTGCCGTACCCCTATAGGAGATACTGCAATCAGTCATGGGAGATATTGCAATGGGTGATAGCAAGGCCTCCGTCGAGTGATAGAAGGCATTGCCATAAAAAAAGGCAGAAAGAAGGCATTACCAACAATTAGGAATGGAATAGGTAAGGTTGGTAATGTAGATTAGATTATTAATCTAGTTATAAAACTCGATGTTTAACTCCTCGCTGACCTCAAAGTCGTCATGAAAACCATCGTCATATTTGTAGATAATGCGCAGTCCTCTATAGACGGAGGGAACCTTTAGCGTATCTAACAGATGCCAACGGGGAGGACCATAGTCGTAGGAGGCCCTGTCGAGGATGAGGACATTGGAGACATAATCGAAGGAATAGTAACCACCGCCGATGCACTGGTCACCCGGCTTCAGCAAGTGCTTATGCAGGTTGACCATGCCGAGGCGGAGATAACCGTCCATGGTGATGATAAACTTGGGCTGTGTCATACATTATTCTTCCAGATAGTTTACCTTCTTTCCTGTCTTTTCGGCATAGGCAATTTCTCGTTTGGTACTCTCGCCAATGTAGCCGCCAACATTGATGACAAAGATTTCATCGGCAAGGTCTATCTTGCGCAGGTGCATGTCGTCGAGCATTTCCTTAACACCTGGTTTCCATACTTCTTTGTCGCCTGAATGTCCGAACATGCCTACACTGATGACAATGCAGCCTTCCAGTGTCAGCCTTTTCTGTACTTCCATGTATTGGTCCTTGAAACGGGTGCTTCCACAGAGTGTAACTATCCTGTAATTCTGAATCATATCAATATTTATTGAAGTTGTACTTTTTTCTCAACTCTACCTTTTGCTCGTCACTCAGACTGGTGAAATATGCTTTCCAACCTGGACAAAAGTTGATATGCCAATGCCAAAACCTTCCCATGAATGACTTGGGGCTCTTTTCATAATGCGCTCTTAGCTTGCAGTTCTCACATTTTGATTCCATACTTTTTTCTTTTAATTATATTCTTTCTCTAATGATTTCTTTGTCGAAGATGACGACATTCATCTGCTCTACTTCTATTCGTTCCCAAACGTGTTCTACCACATAGGGTTCGTTCGATAGGTATTCGTCTAATTGCGCACGGTTCTCAAACTCCATGACAAGCAGGGAACCCATCATCTTTCCGTCTTTATCAAGCATACCTCCGGCACATAGAATGTGCTCTTTCATTTTCTCCATGCCTTCAAAGTGACGGGGGCGAACTTCCATTCGCTTATCCAGCTTACCTTCACCGTCGTAGGCTTTGATTACAAACTGTTTCATTTCTTCTATATTAACTGATTATCTTTGCAAAGATAGTATATTTCAGTCATTTTTCATCATTTCGCCATGAGATTGACGATGTTGAGAAAAAAATGATTATCTTTGCAGCCATGAAAAAGATAGAATTTGATAAAGCCTGGGTGGAGCTGACGGCGTTTGAGCCGGTGAGCGGGGTAGTGGAGTATAACATGATGGTGCATGTGAACGACGCTACGATGACATACCAGGAGCAGGTAGAGGCCTTGCTGGATGCCTATAGCGCCGTGCAGCAACAATTGAAGGGGGCCGTGGCGGTGTTTAAACGTTACTTCATGAGTGATGCTGCTAACCAGTTGGACATGCTGCTGGCTACCACTACCGAGGGTACCGACTGTGCCCTGTCGATGGTGCAACAGGCTCCGCTGGATGGCACGAAGATTGCCTTGTGGGCGTATCTGATGACGGATGTGCAAGCTAAGGCACTGAGCAACGGACTGTTTGAGGCGAAGCATGGAGCTTATCGTCACCTGTGGACGGGCAGTAACAACAACCATGCGGCTACATCGGAATACCAGATGCGACTGCTGCTGAACGACTATGTGATGAACCTGATGCAGGAGGGTTGCACGCTGGCCGACAATTGTTTGCGTACGTGGATTTTCGTGCAGAACATCGACAATAACTATGCGGGGGTGGTGAAGGCGCGCAATGAGGTGTTTATGACGCAGAACCTTACCTCGGAGACGCATTTCATTGCGAGTACGGGTATTGGTGGTCGTATGGCCGACCCCAAGGTGCTGGTGCAGTTGGATGCCTACGCGGTGGATGGCATCAGCAAGGAGCAGATACACTACCTCTATGCTCGCACGCACTTGAACCCTACCTATGAATATGGGGTGAGCTTCGAGCGTGGTACGTACATCGACTATGGCGATCGTCGTCATGTATTGGTATCGGGTACTGCCAGCATCAACAACAGGGGTGAGATAATGTATAGTGGTGATGTGCGCCAACAGACGCGCCGCTTGTGGGAGAATGTAGAGGCTCTGCTGGCTGAGGCTGGGTGCACCTACGACGAGGCGCAGCAGATGATTGTGTATCTGCGTGACATTGCCGACTATAGCGTGGTGAAGGCGTTGTTTGACGAACGATTCCCTGACAAACCTAAGGTGTTTGTAAATGCGCCTGTATGTCGCTCGGGTTGGTTGGTGGAGATGGAGTGTATGGCGGTGAAGGCGCAGACGGATGAGCGCTTCGCTGCTCTCTAAGCATTTAGCTGAGTATTGATATAAGAGATGATGTCTGTTCGTTGGTCGGGATGGAACCAGCGGATGGACATATCTTTTTTGAACCAAGTGAGTTGTTTCTTGGCGTAGATGCGGGTGTTGCGCTTGATCTTCTCGACGGCTTCTTCTAAGGTCCATTCACCATCGAGGTACTTGAACAATTCTTTGTAGCCCACGGTATTGAGTGAGTTGAGGTGTCGATAGGGATACACCTTCCTGGCTTCTTCCAGCATGCCTTCCTGCATCATCTGATCTACACGCAGGTTGATGCGACTGAACAGTTCGCTGCGTTCTCGGTTTAATCCTATCTTGATGATGTTGAAGGGACGTTCTGCTGTCTTGCGCTGACGGAATGAGGTGAAGGTCTTGCCCGTCATGTAGCAGATCTCGAGGGCGTGGATGATGCGCTTGTGGTTCTTCAGGTCAACAATGGCGTAGTATTCAGGGTCCAGCATCTTGAGTTCGCGCTGAATGCCTTCCAAGCCCACTTCTTCATAGCGTTGCCACACTATAGCTCGGGTGTCGGCATCCACAGTGGGTATGTCGTCCATACCCTGGCATACGGCATCGATATACATCATGGAGCCTCCTGTGAGAAGCGCCACATCCTGTTGCTGGAAAAGGGTGTCAAGTAGTGCCAGTACCTCTTCGGCATATTGCGCCGCACTGTAGTAGTCGGAAAGCTGCAACGTGCCCACGAAATAATGCTGCACACGGGACAGCTGTTCGGGGGTAGGGGCGGCAGTACCTATCTTCAGGTCGGCATAAAGTTGCCTCGAATCGGCAGAGATGATGCTGGTGTGCAACTGTTCTGCCAACTCGAGGCTGATATCTGTCTTGCCTACTGCCGTAGGGCCCAAAAGTACTACTAATGTCTTCAACGCTCAATAGATGTCGCTGCCATCGTAGGAGTCGCCTCCGATAATGCCATCCAGACCTTCGTAGCCCTCGGCATCAATCTCGTCGGAGTTATACCCCTGATCGCCATAGAAATCTTCTCCTAAGTCGTCGGAACCTGCCGTCAGCTTCTTCTCCATCTCGTCGAAGTCCATGGTCTGTGTAGGTGCTTCGCCACGACTCTTGGTGCATACAGGTGCGTCGAGATCTTTGCCTGTGATGACCTCCATGAGCTTGATGAAGAAGCAGCGGTCGGTCATATAGTCGAACACATAGATGAGCTTCTGGTAGGAGTCTTCATCCACCAGTTTGCCAATGAGTGTCTTTGACATGATATAGCTGTCGGTATCGGAGTCAGTATCCATCTCTTCGAGTGTTACCTCGATGTCTTTGTTCCATTCGTCGTCGCAAACAAAGAAAGAAGCCAACTCACCTTCCTTGAAACCGACTGCCTTGATGATGGCGTTGTGGAAATCCAGGAATGTTGCATCTGGGTCGATCTGAATCTCACGCAGGAAATTATCGACCTCGTCGGATATGATTGTAAAACGATATACCATAATAATTGATTTGTTAAGGTTAACCAGTAATAATGCCACGCTTTGAGGCACGGGTGAAGTCAACGATATACTTGATTTCAGGAGTCATCTCCATCTCTGCTTCTATCTTCTGCAGAGCGTTGGTAACATTCAGTCCGCTCTGGTAGATGATGCGGTAGGCATTGTGAATCTGTTCGATGGTCTCGTTGGAGAAGCCTCGGCGACGCAGGCCCACGATATTGATGCCGCAATAGATGGTAGGCTCACGACCTGCAATGATGTAAGGAGGGATGTCTTTTGAGAAACGGCAACCGCCTTGTATCATGACATAGCCACCGATGCGGCAGAACTGATGCACCAGCACTACGGCACTGATGATGGCATTGTCGTCAATCTCCACCTCACCAGCCAGTTTAGTAGAGTTGCCGATGATGATGCCGCTACCTACCACACAGTCGTGTGCCACATGCATGTTCTCCATCAGGAGGTTGTTGCTGCCCACTATCGTCTCGCCTCTGGAAGCTGTGCCTCGACTGATGGTGACGTTCTCGCGTATGCTGTTGTTATTGCCTATGATGGCTAGGGAGTCTTCGCCTTTGAACTTCAGATCCTGGGGCAGCGTACTGATGCTGCAACCTGGGAAGAAGGTGTTGCCGTCGCCAATGCGTGCACCATAGTGGATGGATACATTGTTCATCAGCACATTGTTGTTGCCTATCTCCACCCCTTTGTCGATGAAGCAGAAAGGACCTATCTGGTTGCCATCACCCAGCTTAGCTGATGGGTCAACGTATGCCAATGGACTAATCTGATTGCTCATAACTATTCTTGTTTACTTGTTTTTTACTACTTGTGCCATCACTTCTGCTTCGCACACCTCATCTTCACCTACGAAGGCATAACCTCGCATGGTGGTGAGGCCACGATGCAGTGGCTGTATCATCTCTATCTTGAACACCAGTGTGTCGCCTGGCACCACTTTCTTGCGGAACTTTACGTTGTTGATTTTCAGTACGTAGGTAGAGTAATGCTCCAACTCATCCACCTGGTTCAGTACCAGCAAGCCACCTGTCTGTGCCATTGCTTCCACCAGCAATACACCAGGCATGACGGGCTCCAATGGGAAATGGCCTTGGAAGTAGGGCTCATTGCCTGTGATGTTCTTTACACCCACGATATAGTCAGGACCAATCTCCACAATCTTATCTACCAGCAACATGGGGTAGCGGTGGGGAATGAGCTGACGTATCTTATTGACATCCATCAGCGGTGGGGTGTTGACATCATATGTAGGTGCCTGTACGCTGTGCAGTCTGATCTGACGACGCATCTCACGGGCAAACTTGTTGTTTACGGTATGTCCAGGACGGGTAGCGATGATACGGCCCTTGATAGGTTTGCCTATCAGCGCCATATCGCCTATGAGGTCGAGCAGCTTGTGACGTGCACACTCATTGGGCCAAACCAACGGCTTGTGCATGATGTAACCCAGGTGGGTGGCATCCATGTGTGGAACACCCATCACATCAGCTAACTGATCATATTTATCTTGCGTCATCTGACGTTCGTAGATCACGATGGCATTGTCGAGGTCACCTCCCTTGATGAGACCTAACTGAAGCAAGGGTTCTATTTCGCGTACGAATACGAAAGTACGTGCCCTTGCTACCTCGCTCTTGAACAGATTCATGTCCTCGAGGGTAGCATATTGGTTAGGCAGAATGGTGGAATCGTAAGAGATGAGTACGTTGATACTGAACTCGTCGTCAGGCAATACAATGATAGATGAACCGGTCTTCTCGTTACGGAACTCTATCTTTGATTTAATTATAAAATAGTCTTTTACGGAATTTTGTTCAACGGTTCCTACACGATCTATGCCTTCAATGAAATATTCGGCACTGCCATCCAAGATGGGGAACTCCGGACCATCGACCTGTATGAGACAGTTGTCGATGCCAGAAGCATAGAGGGCTGCCAGACCGTGTTCTACGGTGCTGACCTTCACTCCGTTTTTATTGAGTACGGTGCCTCGGGTAGTTTCTGTTACGTTTTCGGCAATGGCATCGATGATGGGTTGTCCTTCCATATCGGTGCGCTGAATTTTATAGCCGTAATTGTCGGGAGCGGGGTTAAAGGTTACTGTAAGCTGCAAGCCTGTGTGCAACCCTTTGCCGCTAAGTGAGAAACTATCTTTCAGTGTTTTCTGTTTCAACATCTTATTGTGTTTTGTCTTTTTTTAGTTCGTCTAATTCTTTACGTAAAGCGTTAAGCTCTCTATACATATCGGGCAATTTTTTCAAAAGGACCTGCACCTTGAACCATCCCTTGTCTTCAATAGGTACAGTACCCATAGCAGTCTTGCCGTCTGGAATGGAGCTGATAGCCCCCGATTGCGGACCTAGTGTCACGTGGTTGCCTATCTTAAGGTGACCAGATATACCTACCTGGCCAGCCATGACACACCATTCGCCCATCTTGGTAGAACCAGCTATGCCTGTTTGTGCTGCCATAACAGTGTTGGCGCCAACTTCTACATTGTGGGCTATCTGAATCAGGTTGTCGAGTTTTACTCCCTTATGTACGATGGTAGAACCCATAGTGGCACGGTCAACACATGTGTTGGCACCAATCTCCACATCATCCTCAAGGATGACATTGCCAATCTGAGGAATCTTTTCGTATCCATTAGGAGTAGGTGCGAAGCCGAAACCGTCGCCTCCAATCACCACACCTGAATGCAGTGTCACACGGTTGCCTAACTGACAATCGTGATAGATGTTAACTCCTGAGTAGATGAGGCAGCCCTCACCTATACGTGCGTTCTTGCCTACGTAAGTGTGCGGATATATCTGTGTGTTATTGCCAATTACCACGCCTTCGTCTATCACAGCATAGGCTCCAATAAATACATCCTTACCTATTTTGGCACTCTCGGCAACAACTGCTGTATCGGCAACACCCTTGCTCTTTGGCTTACTCTGCTCGTAGAGCGTCATCAGTCTGGCCAGGGTCTCGTAGGCATTATCTACCTTGATAAGGGTAGCTTTGATGGGCTTCTCTGGCACAAAATCACGGTTGACCAACACAATGCTGGCCTCGGTGTCATAAATGTATGGTGCATATTTAGGGTTGGCGAGGAAGGTGATGCTGCCAGGTTTGCCCTCTTCTATCTTGGCAAAGGTATTGACGGTGGCGTTGGCATCTCCTACAATTTCGCCTTGTACAAATGCGGCAATTTGTTGTGCTGAAAAGTCCATAATGAATAGTCAATTATAAATTTGGCTACAAAAATACTGCCTTTTTTTGATATTTACTGCATCCAGATAACATAAAAAATGTTCAATTTTCCTAAATCAAGCTATTTCCAGTAACTGCTTTGCCATTTGTTGCTGCAAATCTTTGGATGCTTGGCGTGCTGCTTCGGCAAAGGCAGGGGTGTTGTCGGCATAGATGATGCTGCGACTGGAGTTGACAATCAAGCCACACTGACTGTTCATGCCATACTTGCAAACCTCTTCCAGCGAACCGCCTTGGGCACCTACACCTGGCACCAGCAGGAAATGGTGGGGAACTATCTTGCGGATATCCTCGAGGGCCTTGCCCTGAGTGGCACCTACCACATACATCAGTTGGTCGGCATCGGCCCATTCCTGCGACTTGCGCAATACTTTCTCGAACAGGCGTTCGCCCTCACTGTCGGTAGTGAGCTGGAAATCGTGTGAACCCTTGTTGCTGGTAAGCGCCAACAGGATAACCCACTTTCCCTCGTATCCCAGGAAAGGTTTCACGCTGTCCTCTCCCATATAAGGAGCAACGGTAACGGCATCGACCCTGCCTTCTTCGAAGAAGCAGCGGGCATACATGGCAGAGGTGTTGCCTATGTCGCCTCGTTTGGCATCAGCGATGATGAGTTGGTCGGGGTAGTTGTCCTTGATATAGTTAACGGTCTTCTCGAAAGCCACCCAGCCCTTCACACCCATGCATTCATAGAAAGCCAAGTTGGGCTTGTAGGCGATGCATAGGTCAGCAGTAGCGTCGATAATAGCCTTGTTAAATGCAAAGATGGGGTCTTCTTCCTGCAGCAGGTGCTGGGGAATCTTCTTGATGTCGGTATCCAGGCCAACGCACAGGAACGACTGCTTGCGTTTGATATTTTCAAATAATTGTTTTCGATTCATATCTTTATTCTTCGTTTGTTTCTTCGTCTTCAAAATTCAATGGCGCATTCTTGAATGCTGCATCACGCAGGAAGAGCAGGCCTTCCAGGTGCAGGTCTTTCTTATCTGGAGCTTTTTCGGTATCGTCATCACCGTTGTCCTTTTCGGCATTCGACTCCACCTCAAAGTACCAAATCAGCAGGGCTCCTTCATTGTTGTCAATAGTAAAAGGCTGTTGTTTGCTGTCGTCAGCAGCAATCTCTTGCAGTTGTCTGAACGGGATGCCAAAGCGAGTGGTGTAGAGCAAGGTATCTTGCGAATAGATAAGGTCCATATACAGCGTACTGTCCGAATCAAGTACCTGTTCACGTTGCCAGTCGTCTATCTGCATTACCTTCTGGAAGTTGCCTTGCGGCAGTGACGCCATTTCCTCTCGCATATTGGCGAAAGGTGTTTCTATGGTAGAAGGGTCGATGGGTTCTGTATCGGTGTCGAATGGTTCACTGGGTCCTTCGTAGTAGGGGTTGGTATATAAATCCACCGTTCCATCAAGCCACCGGTTCACCAGTGAGTCGCCTTGGAGTTCGAATTTCAGGTAGCTCAACTTTCCTTTCAATACATCGGCATCATGCTTGTCCATTGTATGGATAAGACTATCGAAACGGGCATAGTCCAAAGGCAGTTGCACACCAATACGCTGGAAGATACCATCTACTTGTCTGGTCAACAAACGACGGGTGGTAGCTGTCATGTTCCAAGGACCTACTGACGCAAAAAAGAATACCAGTACGAATGATATCAGTATCCACACAATGCGTTTGCCTTGTTTGAGCAATAGATAGATGCTCACTACATAACACCATATATTGAACAACAGCACATAGGCACGTGCTACGGTAAAGCCGTAGTCGGAGATGCGGCGACAGATGCCCACCGTCATAAGTACCAACAACGGCAAGGCCAGGATAGCCAGCCAACGTACCAGCTTTTTGTCGAAGGACTTATCATCCTGCAAGAGTAGGGGATAGACAAGGGTGGTGATAAACAGCATACCCATCATCATGGTGGTCACCAACCATACTACACCTCCGCTGGGAAGCTCCCAAGTAAAAAGTATTCTGAACAAGTAGAAGTAGAGGGTAATAAGATAGGCTGCTTGCAAGGGGACAAACAACGCGTGCACCACCATACGTCCAAAATCGTTCATTCGATTTACATTGGTATCGTGCTTGGCTGCATCTTTGGGTATCTGCATCATCAGCAATATGACATTGATGGTGAACATACAGATAACAGCCATAGAGAGATAGAGCTCGTCGGGAATGTCTATGTCGAACAATTCCTGAATGCCCCAAAGCAATAGCTCAATGCCACCCAACAAGATGCCACTCACGATTGTGGTTTGCAAAGCACTGATAATGATGTTCCAACTGAAGTTCCACGACTCTATATCGGTTTTCTTTCCCAAAAAGGATAGGAAAAAGATAGATGACTTAAATAGAAACAGTGTAGCTATCAACCCAATAACTAGCTCCATGCCAAAATTGTCTTGTCCTTGTTGCGCAATGATGACGCAGTAGAGCAACCAGCATATTTGAGCTATAAGATGAATGATACGAGCTTGCTTCCGGTTTGTTTGTTCTTCACTCCACAAATGCAGGGAAACTCCCAACAGCAAAGCCGTAGGAGGGTAGTACACGATGATGAAAAACAGCGCATCGCTATTGGGAATTAAGTCATTGTTCCAAAGTAGTGTCAAAGCGATGACGGTATAGATGAAGGTGAACAGCAGTGCGACGGGGAATCTTTTCCCTACCGCTTCAAATCGTTCTGAAAATCCCTTGAATGATAAACTCTCTATCCACTTCATAATCTTCAATTCTTACTAATCTTACTAATATAGTTTCTTCAATAGCTACAGCTCACTCTCTTTCATGCGTTCTGCATTTTCTGCCACGATAAGGTGGTCGATACAGTCTTGTATGTCGCCGTCCATAAATGCCGGTAAGTTGTAGATGGTATAGTTGATGCGATGGTCGGTGATGCGTCCCTGCGGATAGTTGTAGGTACGAATCTTAGCAGACCTGTCGCCAGTGGATACCATCGTCTTGCGTTTGGCAGCGATATCGTCAACATACTTCTGGTGTTCCTTGTCGTAGATGAAGGAACGCAGACGAGCCAAGGCACGTTCCTTGTTCTTGGGTTGGTCGCGTGTTTCGGTACACTCTATCAAGATTTCCTCCACGATACCAGTGTTGGGGTTCTTCCAGTTATAGCGCAAGCGCACACCTGATTCCACCTTGTTGACATTCTGGCCTCCAGCACCACTGCTTCGGAAAGTATCCCAACGGATTTCTCCCTCGTTGATACTTACCTCAAAGGGTTCGGCCTCAGGTAGTACTGCCACTGATGCAGCTGAGGTATGCACACGTCCTTGTGTTTCTGTCACAGGCACACGTTGTACACGATGCACTCCTGATTCATATTTCAAGGTACCATAAACACCTTCGCCTGTAATGGGACAGATGATTTCCTTAAATCCGCCCACCGCACCTTCACTGGCGCTGGATATTTCCATTTTCCAGCCTTTGCTCTCGCAATACTTGGAATACATGCGGAAGAGGTCGCCAGCAAACAATGCTGCTTCATCACCTCCTGTACCACCTCGGATTTCCAGTATGGCATTACGGCTGTCCATTGGATCGGCAGGTATCAGCATCAGTTTGATTTCTTCCTCTAATTTGGGTTGGCGTTCTTGGCAGATAGCCAGTTCTTCACGAGCCATTTCCTTCATCTCAGCATCATCTTCGTTGGTGATGATGTCTTTTGCCTCGTCGATGCGCCCCAACAGTTCTTGGTATTCCTTACGGGCCGTCATCAGTCGCTCCAATTCCTTGTATTCCTTGGTGAGCTTTACGTAACGTTCCTGGTCGGCTATTACGCTGGGGTCGGTAATCAAGGTAGATACCTCATCGAAACGAGGAGCCAGTCCGTCCAGTTTTTCTAATATGTTGTTCTTTTCTGCCATTAGTATCTAAATTCACCAAATTCGCTACGGATGATCAGCTCCTTGTGGTCGCTCTCTTCTATGTGTCCCACTATTTGGGCATCAATATTGAAACTCTTAGAGATAGCTATCACCTCATCTGCATATGTTGCAGGCAAATACACCTCGTAACGATGTCCCATATTGAATACCTTATACATCTCCTGCCAATCGGTACCACTCTGTTCGTGGATAGTCTTGAACAATGGAGGAACTGGGAACATGTTATCTTTTATCACTCGACAATTGTCTCCTACGAAATGCAATACCTTGGTTTGGGCACCACCTGAGCAATGCACCATACCATGAATCTGAGGACGAAGGTCATCGAGCAGCTTCTTCACCACTGGGGCATAGGTACGGGTGGGTGAGAGTACCAGTTTACCAGCATTCAGCGGACTACCTTCAACCTTGTCGGTCAACTTCAAACCTCCGCAATACACTAATTCTTCAGGTACATCCTTGTCGTAGCTCTCAGGATATTTTTCTGCCAGATACTTGCTGAACACATCATGACGTGCTGAAGTCAGACCATTGCTGCCCATACCGCCATTGTACTCGTGTTCGTAAGTAGCCTGTCCGAAAGATGATAAGCCTACAATCACATCTCCAGGGCGGATGTTAGCATTGTCAATTACATTGCTGCGTTTCATACGGCAAGTCACTGTAGAGTCAACGATAATGGTGCGCACCAAATCACCCACATCAGCTGTCTCGCCTCCAGTAGCATAGGCACCTACACCCATCTCACGCAGCTCTGCTAATAGTTCATCGGTACCGTTGATGATAGCAGAAATCACCTCACCTGGTACCAACAGCTTGTTGCGGCCAATAGTGGATGATACGAGAATGTTGTCGGTAGCACCCACGCACAGCAGGTCGTCAATATTCATAATCAGCGCATCCTGGGCAATACCTTTCCACACGCTGAGTTCGCCCGTTTCTTTCCAATACAGGTAGGCCAGTGATGACTTAGTACCTGCACCATCGGCATGCATGATGTTGCAATAGTCGGGGTCACCACCTAAAATGTCAGGTATAATCTTGCAGAAAGCCTTGGGATATAAACCCTTATCAATGTTTTTGATGGCGTTGTGCACATCTTCCTTAGCGGCACTTACGCCTCTCATCATGTATCTCTGCTTGTCCATAGAACTGTATTTAAAATTTACGATGCAAAGTTAATACTATTTTACCACATTTGAAAGTGGTTTATAATAAAAAGAGAGGCGGATGTCCGCCTCTCGATAGTCGTTTAAAAATCTTTTCCTTCAAAGATGGAACCACTGCCCGTAGACGAACTGTGTTTGCCACCTGCATTGAAGATGTAACTCAGCGAGAATACGATGTTGGGATACTTAGGACGTACCCACGTTTCTGAGTTCAAGCCAACACTGGTTCTTCGATTGTAATACTTAGCTGTGTGGAACACATCGTTGGCCACAGCGGCAAATGCCAGTTTGCCTTTCATGAACTGCTGACGGAAGGCCAAGTTGAAGTAAACATATCCGTGCTCTTCACCTTGCGTCAAGCTCTTGGGACCGATAAAGTGCCCATCAAACTGTATGCGGGAGTCCTTGCCTAAGGAAAGTGAGTTAATCCAACCTAGCTGATAGGTAAAACCATTGGCATCTGTACAACCTACATGCTGTGCCTTGAAATCATATTGATACAGACTGCCATTGAGGGTGGTGATCCACCATCTAGTAGTCTTGGCAACGCCACTGAACTCTAAACCCCATTCTATCTGACGTCCTGCATTGACGTTCCTGTCGAGGGTTACCCCTGGTTCGTATGCTTCGCGCACCCAATCTACCACATCCTTACGATGACGGTAGAATCCTCCGAAAGAGATGCTGTGCCCGCCTTCGAAAGAGTTGCGGTAGCTCAGCTCTAATGAATTGATGAACTCAGGGCGGATATCAGTACTGCCAATCTTGCGGGTGTAGTAGTCCTCGTAAGTGATGTAAGGCTCTGTCTGCCAGATACCCGGACGGTTGGTGCGACGAGAGTAACCCAAAGTAAAGATGCCTCCCTTACCTAAATTATAAGACAAGTGAGCAGAGGGGAACCAATCCAGGCGTTTCTTATCCAGATTTCCTCCTGGGACAGTGATTTCCACCAAGTCGATTACTCTTTCTGCACGCAAGCCAGCATCGAACTCAAAGTTACCAAACTTGTCGTTCATCATGGCATATAGCGCATGTATCTGACGACGGTAGTAGAATGGAGCATGCAGGTCTTCTTGCCATTCAAAAGCTTCCTTGTTTCTATCCCAGTATTTGATGTTGTACTCTCCGTGTTCGCTGTAGGTAGAGTAGAAATAACCGCTCTCGAAGTTGCCTGTAGAGCTATATTTGTTGCGATAGGTAAGGGTGAAGTCGCAATCCCAATGGTGTTCTTCCTCATAACCTCGCGTACCTTCGTAACGCTTACCTGAGAGGTCAAACATGTTACTTTCCGTATATTCCAGCGAATACCAGTCGTAGCGGAAACGGTTGACAGTTGAGAGGTCACTGTGGTCATTGATTTTCCAGTTCCAGGTCAGTGCCGCTTGGAATAGATTCTTCTTCAACTGATAGCGGTCGTGACTGTTGTAGGTGGCATCGTTCAGCACTTCGTCTCCTTGTAAGCGCAACTCGTGATAACGCATATCGCCACCTCGGGTAAACTTGGTCTGACCCGCTTGCAAGTCGAGTGAAAGGTTATGGTGCTTGCCGTCGTTGTATTGCCATCCTGCTTTGCCTATCATGGAACGGTTTTCGCTGAAGCGCGTACCGTCAGATTCGGAAGTGGTGGTAAAGTCATCGACTACCGTTTTCTTTTTCTGCTGGAAGTTACTCTTTCCCTTGATATTGGTGGCTGTACCCCCTACATAGAGCGTATGCTTGCCCTTTCGGTAATTGAGCAATGCATCGCCTGTCCAAGTACCCAATGTACCACCAGAAGCGTTGAACATTCCGCTCCATCCATCACCGCTGGCACGTTTGGTTGTGATATTGATAATACCCACATCACCTTCGGCACGATAGCGTGCTGATGGGGTAGTGATGAGCTCAATATCTTCTACAGAGGCAGCTGGAATCTGTTGTAGGGCTTGTGTGCCTGTAAGCGGACTGAGCTTGCCATCTACATACACTAGGAAGTTGCTACTGCCTCGGAAAGTAAGTCCGCCATCAGCATCCACCTGCACCGATGGGGTGTTGGCCAAGATATCTACAGCCGTTCCACCCGAGGCACCCACAGCTGCTGATCCACTGATGCGCTGACGGTCCAGTTTATATACAATCTGGTTCTTTTCGCCAACAACAGTGACTTCGGAAAGGCCAGTAGCCAGTTCTTTGATAGCGATGGTACCTAGATCGATGGTCTGTCCTTCTGTAATAGTGAGTTTTTCGCTGATATAGGGGTCATAGCCTATCATGCGTACCATCACCAGTACATCGCCAGCAGGCACATTCTCAACGGTGAAGGAGCCGTCCACTACCATTCCAGATGCTACTACCTTGTCGTTGAGGTCGGATACGATTACATCAGCATAGTCTATGGCTTGCTGGGTGGTGGCATCCACAACCTTTCCCTTAATAATAGCAGATGATGCTGCATAGAGTGCACATTGAGTGCACCCTAACAGTATCATCAGTAATAACTTCTTCATGATTTATTCTTTTTCTTTCTTCGTGATTATTGGCTGGTCTTAAAACTCCACTTTTGGAGCCTGACTAGCACCTGCGTCAGCTTCAAAGTAAGCACGCTGTGTAAAGCCCAGCATACCTGCAAACAGGTTGCGTGGGAACGTACGGATGGTAGTGTTGTACTTCTGCGCTTCCTTGTTGAAGTTGGTGCGAGCCACGTTGATGCGGTTTTCTGTTCCCTCCAACTGTGCCTGCAATTCCTTGAACTGCTCGCTGGCTTTCAAGTCAGGATAGTTTTCTGAAATGGCAATCAGTCTGCCCAGTGCAGAAGCAAGTTCGCCTTGAGCTTGCTGGAACTCTTGCAATTTCTCAGGGGTAACGTTCGATGGGTCAATGGTGATGGATATAGCCTTGCTACGGGCATTTACTACAGCCTCAAAAGTTTCTCTTTCGTGCTCAGCATATCCCTTTACGGTATTCACCAGGTTAGGGATGAGGTCAGCACGACGCTGATACTGAGTCTCTACGTTGGCCCATGCGGTGTTCACACCTTCGTCAAGGCCTACCATACCATTATACACACTAACGAGCCAAATGGCGATTACTGCAATGACTGCTATCAGTCCAATAGTTGATTTTTTCATTTTATTCTAAGTTTTAAACATTATAACCATAACAATTAAAAACGTGAGCCAGCGCCACCGCCGCCTCCCATGCCTCCGCCAAAGCTGCCGCCGATCGAGCCTCCGCCACCAAAGCCTCCGCCTCTGCCGCCCATGATGATTGGACCGCCACCGCCATTATCCACACTATTGTAAGTGGTGCGTTTGCGTTTTACCACATGTCCGCAGTTGCTGCAAATAAAGGTTACTTCGTAGGTTTTTGAAGCCTTACTGCTATAGAGCAGTTTGGTGGAATCCTGTTTCAGGGTGTATTGTCCACAGGATGGACATTTACGCTGATGCCTTTCTGAGAGCCAGGCAAAGAACATCAGGATACCAGAGAAACCGAAGGTGACAAATAGAAATGTCAATAGTCCAAACCAACCTCCCTCTTCTTCCTCTTCTTTCTCCATCGACCCGTCTAAACGCCCCACCACCTTGGTCATACCAGCCACCATACCTTCATCCCATTTGTTGTCTTTCAGATAGGGTATCATGTCTTTTACCTGTATGCGTTTGCAGATGGCATCTGGTAAATCGCCCTCCAATCCGTAACCTGTGTAGAACTGTATAGCGCGTTGGTCCACGACTAACAACACAACCAGTCCATTGTCTTTGCCTTTCTTACCTACGCCCCAACTATTTAGCAACTCATGGCAGAAGTCGAAAGGGTCTACCTCGCCAATGGATGGCAAAGCTGCTACCACAGTCTCTATGCCAGTCTTTTCTTCTAACTGGTAGAGCATTGCGTCAATGCTGTCTGTGGCTGCTTGGGATAGAATGCCAGAGGGATTGCAAACATATTTAGTGCGATCCTGTAAGTGAACTTTTGGCAGATTGTCGGGTGTGAAAACCTTTTGTGCGCTAATGTTAAGTGCACATAAAAACCCTACTAATCCTATGATGAGTGTCCTAATATTCATAGCCAAACTCCGTTTGATGGGATAAAGGTACGGAAAAAAACTTTATCTGATGTATTTTTCCAAGAAATTATGTACTCTTTGGGTATATTCCTCGGGATAATCGAAGTAAGAACGGGCATGTCTAGCCCCTGGTACTAGCCAAATCTCTTTGGGCTCAGGTTTTGCCTCATAAAGTGGATGCACCATCCAGGTGGGCACAAAGTTGTCGTTGTCACCATGAATGAAAAACATAGGCAAATGACTCTTTTTTACCATCTCGAGGGGTGATGCCTCTTGGAACGTCCAACCGTGAATTACCCCACACCACCAGCTGGCCAAAGGTAGCACCCACTGCATCAAAGGTTCATCGTGCTGGTCGCCAGACATCTCGTCCATTACGCTGGTATAGCCACAGTCCTCGATATAAGCTTTGACGTAGGGCTTCTGTGGTTCGCCACTTACACACATTGCGGTAGCTGCTCCCATCGATGTGCCGTGAATCACCATTTGCGTGTCGCCTATTTTGTTGCCCAAGCTGTCTCTGGGGGCAAAGATATTGTTGGCCACATCCAGCCACTCTATCACATCCAGGCGGTCAAACCACCCCATCTGTGCATACTTGCCTTCACTAAGGCCGTGACCGTTGAGGTCGGGCAGAAACATGTTGTAACCCAAATCATGCTGGAACATATAGCCGTAATGCATCATGAGGATGGCACTGTCTGTCCAACCATGAATAACAAAGGCTGTCTTGTCAGTAGGCTTATTGGCAGCTGCAAAAACGGCGTGCAATCGTCTGCCATCTTGAGCTACGATAAAAGTATCTCGTAGGGCACCTTTCTTTAGCAAATCTTCTACCCACGCTTTGGCGGGGGGAAGTTCCTCAAAGAGTAGGGCGTAGGCTTTCTCTGGGTTGTGTGAAATTTCACGATTAGGGTTCACCAACATGTTTACAGCCATATTGGCAATGATGATAGGGAATACTAATAATATGATTATCAGTATTCCTACAAAAAATCCAATTATTCTTTTCGTTCTAGCCTTCATTTTTGCCAAATGTTCCAGGCCTCGAATGCCTGAAGCAGCAACATCTCCAGTCCGTTCTTTACCATAGCCCCCTGCTTTTTCCCGTTTTTCATGAACAGGGTCTCGTCAGGATTATAGAGCAAGTCGTACAGCAGATGTTTGGGGGTAAGCAACTCGTATGGAATCTCAGGACACTGGTTGATTTTGGGGTACATGCCCAGTGGGGTGCAGTTCACTATCACATGGTGTGTCTCCATTATCTCAGGAGTCAGGTCACTGTAGTTGATGAGATGGTCACCTTTCTTGTTGCGCGACACAAACGTACTCTCAATGCCCAAATCCTGCAGGCCACAGTAAATGGCTTTTGAGGCACCACCCGTACCAAGTATCAATGCTTTTTGATGGTGGTCGTTTATAAATGGTTCGATAGATTGGGTAAAGCCAACGATGTCGGAATTATATCCCACCAGTTTGGTTTTCTTGTTGGTTCTGATGATCTTGATGACATTCACGGCGCCAATACGTTTGGCCGTGTCTTTGTCAAGTTCGTCGAGGTAAGGAATCACCTGCTGCTTGTAGGGGATGGTCACGTTCAACCCCTTGAGGTTGTCGTTTTTCTCAACAACCTCCCTGAACTCTTCGATGCTGGGAATCTCAAAATTCACATATTCAGCATCAATGCCTTCAGCTTCAAACTTCTCGTTGAAATATCCCCTTGAGAAGGAATGTCCCAACGGATAACCTATCAAACCGTAAATATCCATTTTATATTGCTTTCAACACATTCTTCTCAATACGCTCCAACACGTCACCAGCAGCTTCTTCCTTCTGGAACTGCTCGCCTGTGATGTGCTCGTACAATTCGATGTAACGATCGCTGATAGAGGTCACTATCTCGTCAGTCATAGGTGGTACCTGCTGACCAGCCTTGCCCTGGAAACCATTGTCCATCAGCCACTCGCGCACGAACTCTTTCGATAACTGCTTTTGTGGCTCACCCTTAACGAACTTCTCTGCATAGCCATCAGCATAGAAATAGCGGCTGGAGTCGGGGGTATGAATCTCATCCATCAGATAGATGATGCCATTGTGCTTACCGAACTCATACTTGGTATCTACTAAAATCAGGCCACGCTTGGCAGCAATCTCTGTACCGCGTTGGAACAATGCCAACGTATATTTCTCCAATAAAGCATATTCCTCTGGAGTGGCCAATCCCTTGGCCAGAATCTCTTCTTTAGAGATGTCGGCATCGTGTTCGCCAATCTCTGCCTTGGTAGTTGGGGTGATGATAGGGGTAGGGAACTTTTCATTCTCACGCATACCTTCAGGCAGTTTTACGCCACAGATCTCGCGCACACCACTCTTGTAGGCACGCCATGCACTGCCACAGAGGTAGCCGCGTACAATCATCTCAACAGGGAAACCTTCACACATCACGCCCACCGTTACCATGGGGTCAGGAGAGGAGAGTTTCCAGTTGGGACAGATGTCAGCTGTTGCATCCAGGAATTTTGAAGCAATCTGGTTCAATACCTGTCCTTTGAAGGGAATGCCTTTAGGTAAGATTACGTCGAAAGCTGAGATACGGTCGGTAGCCACCATCACCAGTTTTTCGTCATTGATGTTATATACGTCACGCACCTTTCCGTGGTACACACTTTTCTGTCCGGGAAAGTTGAAGTCAGTTTTTGTTAATGCTTTCATTATCTTTGTCTTTAAGTACGTTTTTCTTCTCTTTGTCAAACCTGTCGTAAGCCTCTACGATGCGTTCCACCAACTTATGGCGCACGATATCTTTCTGATTCATCTCAATCACCGAGATGCCTTTCACGCCTTTGAGGATATGCAATGCCTGTACCAAACCCGAGGTCTGCGAGGGTGGGAGGTCAATTTGCGTCATATCGCCCGTAATGATCATCTTGGTGTTCATACCCATACGGGTAAGGAACATCTTGATTTGCTGTGTGGTGGTGTTTTGTGCTTCGTCCAATATCACCACCGCATCGCTCAGGGTTCTGCCTCGCATAAATGCCAACGGAGCAATCTGAATGACATTGGTCTCCATATACTCCTGCAGTTTCACGGCTGGAATCATGTCCTGCAAAGCGTCATAAAGCGGTTGTAGGTAGGGGTCAATCTTTTCCTTCATGTCACCAGGCAGGAAGCCTAACTTTTCGCCAGCTTCCACAGCTGGACGGCAGAGCACAATCTTGCGCTTCTCCTTGTTCTTCAGGGCGCGCACCGCCAAGGCGATGGCCGTATAGGTCTTTCCTGAGCCTGCAGGACCTACGGCAAAGGTGAGGTCGCTGTTGTTGAACGCCTCTACCAACTTCATCTGGTTCTCACTGCGAGGGATGATGGGCTTGCCCACCACACTGAACACAATGACGTTGCCCGACTTCTCTGCTTGCGGCGCATTACCTTTTATTATATCTATAATAACTTCTTCTTTCAGTGAATTGAATTCGGTGCAGTATTTCTGAAGTTTGATGATATTTTCCTCGAATGCACACAGCTCCTCTTCGTCGCCCAGCACTTTGATGACATTGCCCCTGGCAATGATGCGCAGCTTAGGGTAGAGTGCCTTGATGAGCTGCATGTTGGTGTTGTTGACACCGTAGAAAATGATAGGATCTACATCCTCGAGTACAATCAGTTTTTCAATCATTCAAACAATAATGGTTATTATGGTTGCAAAGTTAGCGTTTTATTTCACTTTTTTTACCTTGATGCCACTCTTTTTTTTCGATATTTTCAGACAATCTTTCCTTAAAGAGTGGTTTTCGAAGTCAAAGAGCAGGTTGGGGTCGAAATGTTGGTTGTCAATACGCGTTTCGAAGTGCAGGTGGTCGCCTGTAGCCCTGCCCGTACGCCCCTCTAACGAAAGTGGTGTGCCTGCTTTTACCAGATCGCCTTTCTTCACCAGGTTCTTTGAGTTGTGACTATAGAGTGTCTCCAAACCGTTATGATGGCGCACAATCACGCAGTTGCCATAGTCGGCAAACCATTGTGACATCACCACTTCACCGTCGAAGGCACAGCGAATGGTGTCGTTGGCAAAGGTCTTGATGTCCCATCCCGAGTGCATTCTGCCGTTTCTTGTGCCGTAAGGCGATAGAATGCGGCAGTCGGGCAGTGGGAAATAGAAACCTTCTTCCAATAGGTCCATCGGGCAAATGGTTAACTCTTGCTTGTCGATCAACTGACTCGACTGGGTGATTTTGATGTGATTCACCCCCACGTCATAATAATCCTGCGCCCATGCCACCAATGGCAGAAACAAGGTAAGTAATATGACCGTCAGTTTTTTCATTATTCAAAGTAAACCACCTGACTTTTAGTCAGGGATGCATATTTCTTTAACAAGTCTATTGTCAGTTCTGCTGCCTTTTGCAAGCCTTTTTCACCACTATAACCATTGATGATGGCCAACAGATGTACGGTATGGATGTCCATCTTGGTGCGCTCGTGGTCGCTGGTAGGAGTACCGATACCACCTATGGCATCTCGATAAACGGGCAATCCGTCAATGTTAAGCACACCTCGTCCAATGCCTTCGTAGGGCTCCCCCTCACGACCAATACCTAAAACAAGCCTGTCGCCTTGAATCTTGTCAGCATCAAAGCCTCCGATGCTAAAACCTGAACGCAACGACACCAGATTGATGATATCCACCAGCGTGTCAATCTGATAGAGGTCTAACCCCCGAAGCAATCGCCTGCGCAGGGCTTCTGCCGACGGACGATACCTGCTGGGGTCTTTACCGCAATGCCTGTAGGCCGTTCTGGTGGCAGCTATGGCGTATTGCTCCTTGCAGTCGTCCACATTGCTTTCGGCACGCAACTCTTGGGTAAAGGCGTCAATCTCTTGCCACAGCGCTTGGCAAAAGCTGGTGTTGGTCACCCATGCCTCCACCGCCACGCCCTTGAACTCAGGACATTTGCTCTTCAGCTCCTCAGATACCTGGATTAAAAACATTTCCTCCTTACGCCTTCTGTTTTATGCTTTGCATCAATTGTCAATTCATAATTTACTTGTTCAGCATGATGCCTGTTAACAAACGGCCTGAATCTCTGGTCAAACGACGTACAGAGAAGAACTCTTGATAGCGCAGGTAGGTACAGATGCCCGACATCTCAATCTGAGACGTTGGAATGCCGAATTCCTGCATATCCAAGCGATTGGCTACCCACAGGTTGATGTGGTATTTGTGCGAACGGGGCACCCATTCTGCCACATGCTCTATCGGATAACTGGAGTTCTTGAACTCTTCATACACCTCGTCGCCCACTTCAAAGCCTGCCAAAGAGATACCAGGACCTACCACCACATGTACGTCCTCGGGCTGGGTGCCAAACTTCTGCTGCATCTTTAGAAGGGCAGTCAGCGTTACGTGCTTAACGGTGCCTCTCCATCCTGCATGCACCATACATACAGCTTGGTTCTTGGCGTCATAGATGGCAATCGGGAGGCAGTCGGCTGAGGTAACGCACACACAGATGCCTTTTTCTCGCGTCATCAGGATGTCTTTCCACTCCAAGCGTTCTCTGCGTTCCTCCTCAGTGGCTTTCAAAAACGATCTGCCCAGGTGGGCATAGTCGGTGCCATGAGCCAAGTGGGGGATAGCCAGCACTTGCGGCTTCTTGGGCAATGCGTTGCACACAATGTCTAGATTTTGCTTGATTTTCTCAGGGTCGTCATCAGTGTAGATGCCACAATTCAGTGAACTGTAGTTGCCTGTGCTGACTCCGCCAAAGCGTGTGGTGGTGAAACAGGTGACATTGGGGAATGCCAGCATTGATTTGTATGACAACAGTCTTTTGTCTTCAGATAAAATAGCCATACTCAATTCCTCTTATTTGGTTCGTTTTTAGGTATTGTTTTAAAAAGTTGCGCTAATGTACGCATTTAATTTGAACAAAAAAAATATATCTCCTATTTCTTTTTATTTAAGTTTGGGTAAAATGTTGTAATTTTGCGGCCATGTGGTTGTTGTTAGCATTCTTATCTGCCGCCCTGTTGGGCTTTTACGACGTTTTTAAGAAGCAGTCGCTCAAGGATAATGCTGTCTTGCCGGTGTTGTTTCTGAACACTGTTTTTTCGTCGTTGGTGTTCTTGCCATTCATCTTGGTGTCGTATGGGGCGCCACAAATGTTGCAAGGTACTATCTTTTTTGTACCAGAGGCAGGGTGGGAGGCACACAGACTCATACTGATCAAGTCTTTTATCGTACTCTCATCGTGGACATTGGGCTATTTCGGCATGAAACACTTGCCCATCACCATTGTAGGACCTATCAACGCCACTCGTCCTGTGATGGTGCTGATAGGGGCCATGCTGCTTTTTGGCGAACGACTGAACCTCTATCAATGGATTGGCGTGTCGTTGGCCATCCTTTCGTTCTTCTTGCTGAGTCGTTCAGGGCGTAAAGAGGGCATTGACTTTAAGCACGACCGTTGGATATATTGTGTGGTACTGGCTGCAATTCTGGGCGCTGTGAGTGGCCTCTACGACAAATACTTGATGAACCAGCTCAATCCTATGCTGGTGCAGTCGTGGTACAATATCTATCAGGTAGGTATTATGGGTTCCATCATTGCCTTGCTTTGGTGGCCCCAACGCAAGAAAAGTACGCCTTTTCGCTGGAAATGGACCATCATCTGCATCTCTTTGTTCCTTTGTGCGGCTGATTTCGCTTATTTCTACTCGCTGAGTCTGGATGGTTCTATGGTTTCCATCGTTTCGATGGTCAGAAGGGGCAGTGTGGTGGTATCGTTCCTGTTTGGAGCGCTTGTTTTCCGTGAAAAGAACTTAAAAAGTAAAGTTATTGATTTAATTTTGGTGCTAATTGGAATGTTCTTCTTATATTTGGGGACAAATTAAGGTGAATTGCGATTTACGAGTAATTGTGATTCAGTGAGCGGAGAACCAAGCTTTCTTGAGTTATCCCGAGCGAAAGCAATTTATTTAATTTTCAATTAAATAAAATTCGATGAAAAGGACGTTTTTTATCATAGGAGTACTGCTGGCGGCTTGTCAGATTATCTTTGCCCAGCAAGTGAGGGAGAGTTTTGCGAATATGCCCGACTCGCTCAGTACCTTGTTGACGAAGGTGAATCGTGAAGATTTCATCGACTTCCTCGACAGTAATATGAAGGCTGAGGTGAATAACCGTCTGGGAGGTAAATCGGAGATGACAAGGCTTTCTGCCGATTTCCTTGAGGTGAAGATGACAATAGAAAGTACTTATCAACTAAAGGTGCTGACCAGAGCCGATAGTACCCAACTGCTTTGTGCTGTCTCTACTGTGTGTGGTCCTGCGTGCGATAGTCATATCGATTTCTTTACTACCGATTGGCAATCGCTGGATATCAAGGCGTTGCTGCCTATTGCGCCAACCCTTACCGATTTCTTGAAGCCATTGCCGGAAGACGCTGCTTATACCTTGCGTAATGCCTATCGCCAAGCCGATATGCTGTTTACGAAGGCCACTTTGTCGCCTGATGATGCAACGCTGACCTTCACCTTCACTACCCCTGATTATATGGATGCTGAAGCTGCCAAGCTCATTGAACCCTATATTATTCCCACCGTTACCTTGCATTGGGATGGTGCAAAGTTTGTCAAGTAACAATGCGTCGTCCTGCGCATCAGCAGTTTATAACGGAGAGGTTGATTGTGTGGACAAAATAGCATAAATATACATCTTTTTGAATGGGTTCAAGGGGGCAGAAATGTCCCCTTTTCGTTTACTAGTAGTAAAAGGTGGGTTTACTAGTAGTAAGCCGTCCGTTTACTAGTACAAAGCGCTGGGCTTGCTACTGGCTGTGTTTTTGGGCGTATTTATCGATTTTGTGTATATACGGTATATTTTTCATATGGAAAAGACAAGTTGAGAGGGTGGTAGCGTGACGCGTGACAGTGTGACAGTTCATTTTTTACCTTATCCAAAAACCAAAAGTAAAACTTATATTTATATATAATATATATATTATATATAAATATATATATATTTTTGGCCTAAATACAAGCGTATTTTTAACTGTCACACTGTCACGTGTCACGCAATGATGTTAGTTTAGTGTGTCTTTTCCTCTCTAATACAAAAAATATAAAAACAAACCATTGCCTTATTTGCATAATTCCAGATAAATGACTACCTTTGTATAGTAATAATAACAATAGTAGAATATGAAAAAGAATCTTTTACTGATAATTGCCATGATGGTGACAGGCTGGGTAATGGCTCAGGCACCACAGCAAGATGGCGAAGTGAAGCTCACTGAGATGAAGGGCTTGCAACAGAAGGCGTACGTGTATCGTTCTTACGGTATGGGCGACTTAACCTCTGAAACAGGGCATCTGGCAGGCTTCACTCCCTTCTATCTGATTTATCCGGATACTCAGCTGGATGAGGCTCAGTCGTTGAATCTAGTCAAGGAACTGGGTATTGACAAGCAGGCACAGGAATTCAGCATCGGCATAGCTGTGGTAAATCCAGTGGGGGCCACCTATAATAACGACCAGGATTTCAAGGCATATACTGCTATGCTTGATAGTTTGAGGGCTTTTGCTAACCTCAAAGTAATCGGCATCGGAAACGGCGCTACCTTCGTAAACCAGGTAATTTCCAATCGTGGTGGCGAGGTAGCTGGCATCCTGAGTATCAACGGCAAGGCTGGCAAATCCGTTGCTGGCGCGGCTCCTGTTCCTGCCTTTATCGTGGGCAAGAATGCTGCCAACGTGGCAAAACCATATATCGCCAATAACAAGGTACAGCTGACGGGTAAAGAGAGACAAATGCAGATCTACACCAATGCAGAGGAACCTTTGCTGCGCGTGGTGGTGAGCAGTGCTACTACACAGACACTGGGCGAGATATTTAAAGATGCGTGGGATACCTTACTGAAAAAGAACTATCGCTTCAACAACTACCGTCACACTTGGTACGAGGGACAGAAATACGGACAGTATGGTGTGTATGAACTGGAGCCATTCCTGAACCTGGACGACTTGAAAGTTAAGCGTAACATTGTGGTGAACGAAGACCGCTACGGACAAACCAAAACGTTGTGGTACGAATATATTCCTGAGGGGGTGATGAGTGCCGAGAAGGGTACTGTGCCATTGGTATTGCTGCTGCATGGCAACAACAACGATCCTCGTACACAGGCCGATACATCAGGCTGGATACAGTTGGCGGCTAAAGAGAAAATCTTCGTGGCTGAGTTGGAGTGGCAAGGCAAGCCGGGCTATGCAGCCATGGGACATGATGGCATTGAAAACACCGTACTCATGATTTTGCAGAAGTACCCGCAGTTGGATGCAAGTCGCATCTATACCGAAGGTTTGTCGGCAGGTGCTATGACCTCTACCGCCATCGGCATTAAGAAGTCGCATCTCTTTGCAGCCATTGGCGCCATGAGTGGTGGCATATTCCCAGGCACTTCTTTGTTGGGCATTGGTGGCAATAGCCTCATGAACGAAGCCACTCAGAAACGTGGTTTTGTGGAGACGGCCTACGTGTGTGTGGCTGGTACCGATGATATGGTGGTACGCTATCCGAAGGATAACGATTGGAACAACAACAGCTTGGTGTATGCTTGGCAGGTATATGAAACCATGAACGGCATGGATGTGGTGGAGGATTACGATTTTGGTAAGAACGAGGCTTTCGGACAGACAGTGCAGAACCCCACCACCATCAAGACCAACAAGGGCGAGGGTATCACGATGGAGATAGGTTACCTCAACAAGGGCGAGGTGCCACTGATGAAGCTGGTGGCTGTGATGCACTATGGACACTGGAATTTTGTGCCAGCTGCCGAGCAGATGTGGGAGCACTTCAAGCATTTCTCTCGCGATGTGAAGACTAAAAAGCTTATTTATCATCCCTAAAATACCTGATGACTATGAAGACAATGAAGATGTTGGTGCTTGCCTTGATGAGCGCAATGATGATGGGTTGTGGCTCGTTGGGAACCATGACGGGTACAAACGGAGAAACAACCACTACCAGTTCGGAGGGTTCAGGTGCCTTGGGTGGCATATTGGACATCCTGAGCAATCCCAATACGATAGGCAATGTGATATCAAGTGTGATAGGCACCAACAAGCTGACGCAGGCTCAGCTGATTGGCAAGTGGAACTACTACGGTCCTGGCGTGGCCTTCACCTCTGAAAAGGCATTGGCAAACGCCGGAGGTGAGGTGGTAGCAGCACAGATTAAGGAGAAGTTGCAGCCAACCTATAACACCTTGGGCTTGTCGGCATCGAACACTATCTTTACGTATAACGAAGACAATAGCTTCTCTGCCAACATCAGAGGCATTCCTCTGAGTGGTACCTACTCTTATGATGAGAGCTCTGGCAAGATAACCTACAAGACTTTGTTGCTGAGTTTCAACGGCTATGCCAAGCGCAATACCAATGGTATCGCCATCCTGTTTGAGGCCAAGCAGTTGCTCAAGGTACTGCAAACCATTACGGCACTGAGTGGCAACCAGACGCTGGAGGTGATTGGTGAGGTAAGCAAGCAATATGACAACCTGCGTCTGGGCTTCGACGTGACTAAGTAAGCTTAACGTATGGATGTATTTCAAAAGCTGAGCCGATGGCTGGCTAACAATGCCTCATGGGTGGTGATCGTAGCTGCTGTATTTACCTTCTTCCTGCCATCGACTTTTAATTGGGTAAGAGGTACTACACAGACCGTGATTCTGGGCATCATTATGCTTACTATGGGTCTTACCCTGACTACCAATGACTTTAAGATATTGGCGCAACGGCCTTTAGATATTCTGATTGGTGCTTGTGCTCAGTTTTTTATCATGCCTTGTGTGGCTTATCTGCTGGTGCATGTATTCCAACTGGAGCCAGCATTGGCGTTGGGTATCTTGCTGGTGGGCTGCTGTCCAGGTGGTGTGTCGAGCAATATCATGTCGTATCTGTGTCATGGTGACGTAGCTTTTTCTGTGGGCATGACTTGTGCCTCTACTTTGCTGGCTCCTGTGATGACCCCTTTGCTGATGGAGTTTACTGCAGGTGAAATCATTGAGATAGACACCATTGGTATGTTTGTCAATATCCTAATTGTGACCATCATCCCAGTGGGTATTGGGTGCTACCTCAATTATACCTACAGCAAGCGTGAAGTGTTTCCTAAGATACAGTCGCTGATGCCTGGACTGAGTGTTACCTGTTTAGCCTGCATAGTTGGTGGTGTGGTATCCACCGTACATGACGATCTGGTGGCTCGTGGACTGTTATTGTTCTTGTGGACCTTCGCTGTGGTGTTTTGTCACAACTCATTGGGCTATCTGATGGGATGGACGGCTGGTACACTGGCCAAGTTCAATACAGCAAAGAAGCGTACCATCTCTATCGAGGTAGGGATGCAGAATGCAGGCTTGGCCACTGTGTTGGCTGGTACATTCTTCGCAGCTCAACCATTGGCCGTACTGCCCTGTGCTATCTCCTGTGCATGGCATAGCATCAGCGGTACAATTTTAGCTGGATTATTCCTGCGATTCGACAGAAAGAGAACTAAGGTATAATATAGTCAACGCTGGTCTTTTCCTCTTCTGTAGCCGCATTGTTGTTGATGGATTCAATGTAATAGCCTTTCTGAGAGGTGGAGCTATTGATAATCCTGCGGAATGTGGGTGATTGCCTGGCTTGTTCGGTCCACAGCTCTTCGTAATCGCGTATGTAGTCGGCACTGGGCACCACGTTGGTGTCAAACTGCAGCAAGATGGCAGTGGTGTCCGGGAAGTTGCCGTAGCAATAGGCGTAGTGACTAACGAAACCATTGTTTTTGATGGTATTGTAGTCTAATGTCACATAGCCGTTTCGGTGAGGAAGAATGACCAAGGGCAATTCATCGCGGGGCACGATGCAGCCACAGCTGGTTTGTATCTCTTGGATAAACAACGGATTATCGGAGGTGTTCTCCAACTCAAATTCTACCGTCATCGTTTCACCTTGGATAATGGGGTAGTAGTGTCGAACAGGGTCGATAACAATCACGGAGGCTGGCTTCAGCTGCTTATTGCAGGAGATAATCATAAATGCCAGTACTCCTAATATGATAATCAGTTTCTTCATTGCTTATTGTATTGTCAATTTTCAAAACCTTCAATTTCATCCAATGCCATTGTCTTCACAGCCTTGTTGCGTACCACTGTCAGAATCATGCTTCCAGAAGCAGAAGCAGGAATATTGAACTCTACAGAGGAGCGGTTGGGCGCATTGGGCGATGGTTTAGGCACTATGCTGGCTATTTGCACGCCACCAATGCTGAGCTGTACGCTAGCAGGCAAGGCGATGCGGAAGATAGCATTATTGGTAAACGATACGCGCAATTTTCTCATGCCATCTACATGTGGGATGGATATGCGCAAGGCTGGATTGGCAGAGGATATCAGTTGTCCGCAATGGTAGTTGGAGGGTAAACCCAATTGACCGTCGGTTAGGATGGAGATGTCGTTGTAATCTTCGTCGAGTGGAGTAAGTGGCACTAGTTCCACACCTTTCAGCAGGTTCTTATCGCCATAAACCATATCGTGTTCTATCATCTCACGGTATTCGCGCATGTAGTCGTGAATGGACCAATAAGACTCATTATAGCTATGAAAGTTATTGTTGGACATATCATTTAACATGGACAGCAATTCTGATGTCCCATTGTGGATATGCCTGTTTACGCGCTTGATCTCCAGGCGAGTGAGGCAAAAGGCTTGCGTCATATAGGTCAAAGCCTCGCGTTCGTCGTCAGAAGTCTTGTGTAGCAATTCTAATAAACGCATGTGGAACGGACTGAACTCTTCCGGCAGGAAGTAGGATTTCATGATTTTTTCCACTCCCTCATACATAGGTAATGGTTTACCATATTTGGCAAAAGTGGCTTCGAACAGGTAGATATAGCTGGCAATCTCGTCTCCCGAAACAGGGAAGAGCTGGTGGCAGTATTCTCTGACAAGTTCCTTCCAGTCGCGTGTTGGATCTTTCATCAAATCGGCCAGTACGTACGTCTTCAGGCGACTCATAGAACTGTAATCATCACCGCTACCATTGAGGAAGATGCCAGTAACGCCACTTTGTGCATAGAGCCAGATGCGTCGTTGCATGACATTGAAGATGGGGTATGGTGTGAAATAGTCGTCGAAATTATTGATATAGTCCCATACATACACATGGTTTACATATTTCTTCCACGTCCTGAGCAATGATTCAAACTCATTCTCCTGTGGAGTGTTTACAGGTGAAAGCGGATAATCCATAGCACTTACCAGTACACCTGTATTATCGGGCAATGATTCTTTTGGCAATCCTTTGGTACTTAGATAATAGGAGGCAAAGAACTGATGATGTGGGAAACGCTCTGCCAACCGCTTGATAAGATTAAACACTGCCGGTGATGCGTCAGTAGCCGTATTGCCTGCCTTTCTGCATAGGTCACACTGGCACACCAAAGCGTTATCATTGGGCAATATGGCAAAACGTTGTGTCTTGCTGCTTGAGAAATTGTCGTCAATATATTCTTCAAGGTAGTTGTACAGCTGGTCGGAAGAGAAACAGAACTGCTCTTTGGTACGGGTACCATCTACGGCGGCATATATGCTCATGGATATGTTCTTCTTTGGCAGTGCTTTTGAGAGGTTATGTCCCCAGATACCCCAATCTTCGCCCACGTTATTCAATCCCAGCTTCTTGGCTTCTGAGATGCCTTCAGGCAAATAGATCTCCTTGTACTCGAAGAAGCCAGAATCTGTGTCAACCTGTGCTTGGCCACACTCACTGAAGAAGGGGGTCAGCAGCATGAGAGCGATTGTCTTCAAATATCTTTTCATGTTTGTATGGATTAGAATGCTACATGAAGTTGCAAGGTTATACTAAAAATGTTACGGTAGGATGAGAGAAGCTCGCCAAGCATGTTCTTGATCGGACTGTAATAGGTGTTCCAGTTGCCTGAAAGTCCCAGGTACATGTGTTCCGTAAACAGGTACTGCAAATCAACGCCCACCATAGCATTGGTATGCGACAGATTGCGTAAGGAAGTCTGGTCGAAGAAGTTCAGTTCGGGGAATGAACCGATACCTGCATTGAGTGAGACTGATGAAATGTTGTCATCGTTGATCAGCAGTTTACCTTTGAAACCTACATTGTAGTAGAGGCTGGAACGCATGCTGGCCAAATCGACAGATACACGGGTACTTACACGGTCTGTCCATTGCTTTTCTATGGCAGGGGTGAGTAAGAACAGATTATATTGTCCCAAGTCAACTGATGAAGAATCAGCCACAGTGAGATAAAGATAAGTCTCAGCAGTACGACGATAGCCCAGACGGACAGAGGGTGTCCAGCCTTTGTCTAATTCGTAGCTCAAGGTGAGGTTACCACCAAACTTATTGAAATACTTGTTAGAAACAGCTGCATTAAGGGTGGCGGTAAGACGCTTGCCTATGCTTCGCTCCCATTGGCCCATTACCTCCAAACCAAAGCCTCCAGAGCTATGCTCTTGATATAGCTGTTCCACACCTTGTTCATCTTTGTACACCTTCTCATAATGAAAGCCATCAATACCTTTATAGCTTACTTGTCCTGTGAAGGTGTCTTTCTTCCCCTTTCGGGTATAACTCACACTGGCGATGGAATAGAGATGGCTTTGGGTTTGCAATTCTTCGCTGCGGGAATCAAAACCTGCGTAGGTGTAGCTCGCATCTACCCGGTTTTTGAGTGAGTTAAACTTCAAGAAACGCATATGCTGGACAAACTCATGTTGCTCAGCATTGCTTGGTACATAATTTCGACGTTGTAATTCGTAAGCTTTGTCATATTCTTTTTGCTGTTCAAAGATCAATCCCTTGGTGTAAAGCAACTCCTTGTTTTGGTCATCATATACCAAAGCCGAATCAATTACTTCCATAGCTATGTCATTCATTTTAAGCTTCATCAAATCCATCGCCCATGATTCGGAAATGCCTGAACGTGTGTTAGTCAATAGCGGCATAGCAAACTCTTCGTTGACATAAGGTGGCTTCAATAATGCTAAAGCTTCGGCATAACGTTTTTGGTGCTCAAGCGATACTGCCTGCTTCGTGATGAAGTAGGGTTCTTGAGGATATGCCTCAATGCCTTGCTCGGCATAAGCTTGGAACAGGTCTTCCAACTTGAGTGTCTGACTCATGTTAATGCATGTACGCAAACCCACCTCGCTGGAAGGAAGAATGGTGATAAAACCTTGCGCTTCTTTCAGTGCCTCGCTGTATTTCTCTCCCTCAATGAGGTATCGCAGGCGATTGCCAATCACCTCTTCATAAGCTGAGGCATAACGTTCGCTGTTATTAGGGTCAACAATAGATGAATTGAGATACAGGTTTTTGGCATCCTCGTACAAATTTAAACGACCTAAGCAGTTGATGCGCTGAGAAACAGCTGCTGGCCATGATTCGTTTTCAGGACTCATCGTCTCGATGGCACGAGCCAAATGGATATTGGCGTCGGAATAGTTTTCATAAGACATTTCGCGGTTGCCTAACTCCAACATAACAGCTGAATATTCATCAACAATCTCTTCGTCTGTAGGATTTTGGCTATACATCTCTTCCAGTAGCCTCACCGCTTCGTTTTGGTTGCCCCTGCGTTTTTCCAAGAAATACAGTTTCATGAGCCATGCAGGCGTGCGACCATCCATTGCTATCGCATCTTTCAGGTATTGTTGGGCATCGTCATAGTATCCTCTTGTCAATGAGGTGTTGATAAGATAAGTCAAGGCATCACGGTTATGGGTCTCATCATACAGACGTGCATGGATTTCATAAGGGTCATGTAAACGTGACTCTGCCGCTAATTCTTCCAATAGATACTGATACAGCATGCTGTTGGGGGCCTGTTCCCGAGCAACGCCCAAAGCTTGCGTCATCAATCCTTGACTCGACATGAGACCAGTAAGCTTGTTAAGCAGCTGCTCATTGTTGGGAAGCAACCTTAATCCGCGATTGCAGATACCTATAGCTCTGTCAAATTCACCCATACGCTCATAGGTGTTGGCCAACTCTAAATAATATTCCAAGTTGTATTGGTCAAGTTCCAGCCATTTTTCTAAATTGATGGCAGCATCTTCCAGGTTGTTGGTTTTCAAAACAGTGTTAGAGTTTAGTCTGCGACGGTTTTTCAAGTCATTACTGATGATCGTGTCGTTGGGGTAGATGCGAGACAGACGCTCTAAAATCTCATCAGCTTCAGTATCATTGTTCAGCTTACGGTACAAACCAATCTTCCTACGCCAGAGGTCACGGTCGTAGGGCTGGAACTCCAATAGTTCGTTGATGTAGCAAATGGCACTGGTGTAGTGTCCTGTCTCATCTTCCACATCGAGCAAAAGACGCTTAGCACCATAAAGTTCGTCGTTAGCTTGTACGGCTTTGATGAGGTTATAGCGTGCATCATTCATTCTACCTGTCATGTAGTAGTACTGTCCGTTTAGATAGCGAAGCTCGACATCCTCTGGAAAATCTACCAAACCTTCGTCAATCTCTCGCTTGGCTTCGTTCCAGCCATTGGCTTGCATGAAAGCTTTAGCTCTGTCGGCATAATACCTGGGCTGTAGGTCTTGTGCCATGATGGTGTCGTGCATGAAAAATGGAACACTGATTAATAGCATAATCAGCGCCAGTCGAATAATATGGATTCTTTTACAAAACATAAATCTTCAGTCCTCAACTTTTCTTTTTCACACCCTTTCGCTGGATAGGTGTCCATATAGCGGTGGTCTTTCGTATAAATTGAATGTACCCAAAGTTTGAACAATAGGTTACAAATGGATGATATGCAAAAGGCTCTATTATGGAGGCAAACAGCAATGTGAGGTATGCCTTTGGTTTACTATGCCAATCCACAGCGTCGGCCACCACATTGAACAAAATGACAAACAATGTCAGCATAATAGAGAAAAAGTAAATCATGGTAAATATGATGGCAGTGGTTTCCCAATTGACACCACCTTTTAAGGTTAACCAAACCATAAACAGGAAGCCGCAACCTTCAAAAATGGGAGCGAGGAACTCCGCAATGAAAATGTAAGGTAACAACACTATGCCAAATAAACCATAATGGGGATTTGCAAACAGCTTGCGGTGGTGGGAAATAATCTCAAACAAGCCACGAGCCCATCGGATGCGCTGTCGGTACAATTGTTTCATGGTGTTTGGCCCCTCTGTCCAGCAGCATACCTTAGGAACCTGTGCCAATCGGAAGGGCTTACCACTGTTGCACATATAGGTAACCATACGGAGCAACATATCCACATCCTCAGCCATACTGGTTTGGTCATAGCCACCCGATTTTACAACCACATCTGTGTCGAACAAACCGAAACCACCAGATATATTCGGGAGAATGTTGAAATTTGACCAACCTAACTTACCAATGAGGAAGGAGCGCAGGTATTCCAACTGTTGGAACATGGGGAAGTATCGGGTAGGTACCCTTGCCTCTGACACACGACCATCTTCCACGGTACAGTTATTGCTCATCAACATAGTAGCACTCACACCAATCATAGGGTCGTGACTGTTGACTACCAACCACATCATGCGGTATAGCGCCATTGGGTCGATGATACAGTCAACGTCGGTACACACGAAATACTTGTTGGCACACACGTTGATACCGGCATTAGAACCATCTGCCTTTCGTCCGCCATGCTCCTTATCTACCACCACCAGCTTGTCATAGCGCGGGTCGGTGGATTTCAATACGCGCTTAATGGGCTTCGATGGCACTTTCATGGCAACGTCGTAAGGCACCTCCACTAACTTGTACTCATTGATGAGCAATTCCATCGTGCGGTCGGTACTGGCGTCATTCACAATGATAATCTCAAAATTAGGGTAGTCTATATGCATCAATGAGTTAACATTGTCGATGATGGTCACTTCTTCGTTGAAGGCAGGGGCAATAATAGACACACCAGGGGTCAGTGGGGAAGACCTCATCAGGTACTTGATGGTCTCGTCATCAGGCAAATCTACCTTCAGTCTGTTTTGAGCTTTATAGCTCTGAAAAATCAGCATTAGGTAGCTAATGAGGAGGAACAGCGTGTAGCAAAATACCATTATCGCGAATATGTTATAGATTGTTACCCACATATTTATCCATTATTATGTTAATAGAATGATGTTTCAATAGTTTGATGATAAATCTGCAACTCATCAAGCGGAATCTTACTAAGCGTGATGGGGTTGTGGAAAAAGGCGAAGAACTTTTTGTCCTTTTCATCAGCTTTCAGCTCTAACTCTTTTAACTTCTGTCTTCCCTCCCTGCCGTAGTTGTACAGGCATCGCAGTGCTTCAAAACGTACATGCGGATTGCTTGAGTTCTCGTATGAATAAGTAAACAGTTTCATGTTTCTACCAGAACGAAGACGTGCGATGGCATGCATGATGGCAACCTTCGTGTCGTCACCCTGTAGCGTGAATGCTTCAGACATAGCATCTTCGCTGTCTTTGTACTGCAAATAACCCCATGTACGGCAAATTTCTTCTACCAGTTTTTTGTGGTGGGTAGCATCATACAAAGGTCTCAGCTGAGGACAAAATTCCCTTTGTTCAAAACGGCGCATCATTCTCACCAGCATACATTTTATATCTGAACTGTTGAAACGCGTTGTCCACAAAGCCAAATTGGGCAATTGCATGCCATTCTTCTTGCGACGCTGCAACTCGTAGCCAATCATGATTTCATCATAGATACAATTGTTCTTTTCATAAAAATCGGTCTCAAACACCTCAAGGTCGGATTCTGAACCTGCTCGTACTGTAGAGTACATAGCCAAACGTCGGATACGTTTGCTCTTATTCTCTAAAAGCTTGTTGATGACCCACGGACTTATATAAAGTTTGAAAGTACGAAGCATTGTTATGGCACTTACCTTTTTCCAGTTATTACCATAATTGACATCGTCCTCCAGAAATTTCTGAATAACAAATAGGTCCATGAGTTGGTGGAGGTTCTTGTTTCTTCCTTCTCGCATGTAATCATGAATGATGAGGTCATAGACGATTCTACAGAACACCTGTTTCTCTAAATGGGTATTAAGTAATCTTTTACCCATCACTTGCTTTTGATCAAACCCCATGATATTGATCATTTCGCTTTGGGAAAGGTCGTCACTAATGTTGCTGTCCCACAGAATACGTTTGATACCTTCTCCGTATTTCTCATAGATATTTTTTCTGGTAATCTTTCTGCGTTTCTTAATAAGTGCTTGTCTACCTATCTCGCAGATTATAACTATAATCATAATCAGCCAAATACATGTTAGAAAAGCAGACAATCTGACGCCAAATGGATAGTCGCGGAACTGGTTGTATAAGTTCCACATATAGTAGCTGCCATATGTCCAAAATAATTTAAAATAATATGTCAGTAACGATATTGTATCCATTCACTGTTTCTATTCACTCACTTAATCACTTAATGCTGTGATATACTTAAAAATGCAAAGTTATAAATAATTTCTTACAATGTATAATAAAACGCCTATTTTTCACTTTTTGAATGAGAGATATGGAACACATACATAAATTATTGTCAGGTTGTGCATCAATTTTCGAATATAATGATTAACTTTGCACCAAATATTGCTTTACGTAGAATATGATTGGTGTTATTCTTGCCGCCGGAATGGCTAAACGGTTGCGTCCACTTACAGATGAGCGCCCTAAGTGTTTGCTGAAAATAGGACAGCGTACACTTTTGCAGCGTACGGTAGATGCTGTTGTTGGAGCAGGTATTGATGAGCTGGTGGTTGTTACTGGCTATAGGAATAACATGATTGTTGATTTTCTTAAAGCCAATTATCCTGCACTGAATGTGCATTTTATAGACAATCCTGATTATGCACACAATAACAATATTTTTTCTCTGTGGTTGACAAGACCTTATACAGAGGGAAAAGATTTTCTGCTACTCGATAGTGACATCCTTTTTGATCCTGCTATCATTCTTACAATAGTTCGACAAGAAGGAAGTGTCTTGGCGCTGAATCGTCATGAGTTGGGAGAAGAGGAGATAAAGGTGATTGTGGATAGTGAAGGATATGTAAAGGAAATTAGTAAAATTTGTTCTATTCAAGAAGCGCTAGGCGAGAGTGTGGGCATTGAAAAGATGACCGCTGAATATAGTAAGGCATTGTTTCATGAATTACAGCACATGATAGTAGATGAGGGTTTTATTGATGTATTTTATGAGAAGGCTTTCGAACGCTTGATTCCGGAAGGACATACCTTCAAGATTGTAGATACTACTAATTTTTTCTCGATAGAACTTGATACTGTTGAGGATTTCGAAAACGCAAAAAAGCTGATACCAGCTAACCTATATTGACTAAAACTATATTGAAATGAATTTTTTAGATAGAAACGAATTCAACTTCGAACCGAGTCAGAAAGTAGTGGAGGCCATAAAAAATTTTGACCCCAAAACTTTATGCTTTTATACCCGTATATATGATCAAGGGAAAAAAAGTGTTATTTCCGTCCGATTGAGTGAAATCTATGGCGTGCCCGAGGAACAAGTTTTATTGACCTATGGTGGCGAAGATATGCTGAAAAATGCTATTCACTATTTCCTGATGGTGGGTAATAACAAGACAATTTTGATTCCTGAATTTTCTTGGTGGTATTATAATCGTGTGGCCAGTGAATGTGGAGGTGATTTCGTAATGTATCCTTTGCATGAGACCGAAGATACTTTTGCTTATGATGTTAAAGAAGTTATTGAGTACACAAATCGCATTCATCCTCGTATGTTGTTACTGGCTTCTCCTAACAATCCTACTGGCAACGGACTTACTCCAGATGAAATAGGAAAGATTATGGAGAATATTCCAAGTGACACAATGGTGCTTATCGATGAGGCCTATGCCAGTTTTATTTCAACTGATACTCACTATATCGCTCCTTTAGTTGATAAATATAATAACTTGATAATCTCAAGAACGCTATCTAAATTCTACGGTTTACCTGGATTACGTGTTGGCTTTGGTTTCATAGGTAAAGGGCATGATCAGTTCATCAGCTATGTCAACAAATATTTAGGTTACAATAGGTTTTCTGAGGCAGTGGCTCTCGCAGCATTGGATAGTGATGAACATTACCGTAAAGTGGCTGATGATATGGAATGGGGACGACAACTTTATAAACGGGAGCTGGATAACCTGCCGGGCTTTAAAGTGTATAAATCTGTAGCTAATTTTATTCTTATCAAATATCCTGTGGAGATAAAAGAAGAATTGAAAAAGGCGTTAGATATTCAGGATTATAAGATAAAGTTTATGGGAGATAAAGGTTTGGAATCTTGTCTTCGAATAACTTTGGGACGCAAGGAACAGACTCAGGTAGTATGTGATACTATCAAAAAAGTGTTCCTTAATAATAGCAATAAATGACGGATATTAAAAAAAAGAATGAAGGCTATTTGGCCTCTCTAAAATCAGCAGAGACAGAGGACTGGCTTGATTATCATGTTGTACGTCCTTTTTGTTATCGTCTAGCTCGTTTCTTCGCAAAATTTGGTATTCATCCCAATACGATTACTATCTGGTCCATTATCATTGGAGCAGGTAGTTGTGTTTTTTTTGCTCATGGTAGTTTCTACTACGAAGGAGTCTGGGGGCTTATCTTTAATCTGATAGCAATATTCTTACTTTGTTGGGCTGATATCTTTGACTGTACAGATGGACAGTTGGCACGTTTAACGGGACAAAAGAGCCGCATGGGTCGTATCCTAGACGGAATAGCTGGTTTCGTGTGGTTTATTTTTATTTATGTTGCTATTGCTTATCGTTTTTATCTATATCACGATTTAGAGTTTGGATGGTTGGGCATTGAGAATACTAATGAGAATTCTATTATAGCTACCAGTGTAATTGTGGTTTTAGCACTGATATCTGGTTTTGGCTGCATGGGTTCTCAATCTCGTTTGGCTGATTATTATATTCAAGTACATTTGTTTTTCCTCAAAGGAGAAAAAGGTAGTGAACTTGATAATTCAATAAAACAACAAGAAATCTATGACCAGACTCCTTGGAAAGGTAATTTGGTTTGGAAGATCTTTTTGAATTCGTATGTTGGCTATACACGTAAACAAGAGAAGGTTACGCCACAATTCCAACGTATGATGAAGATCATGAAAGAGCAGTATGGTGACATCGAGCAAGTGCCGGCTTCTATACGTCAAGAGTTTCATGACCAGTCGTTGGCTTTGATGAAATGGAATGGGTTGCTTACTTTTAATTTCCGCTCTACTATTTTCTTTCTAGCATGTTTGTTGGATGTGCCCGTGCTGAATTTTATATTTGAGATTATTGCGATGTCTCTACTTGCGTGGTATATTAATCATCGCCACGAATCGTTTAGCAAATATATTGCAGAGAAGTTGTAAACATGAAGTGGACAAGGAAAAGACTGAATAACCTGTTTTTTATCGTTGGCTTGGCAGCTGTGGTAGTTATGATGCTGACTTTCGACGTTAGCTTCGTTGAACTGTGGGAGCATGTGACTAGGGCAGGCTATTGGTTAATTCCTATCATTGGCGTATGGGTCTTTATATACGGATTGAATGCTATAGCTTGGCGTTGTATCATAAAAAGCAATAAACATGAAGATGAAAAGGTGGGGTTCTGGCGCATTTATCAACTTACCATTGTAGGCTATGCCTTAAATTATGCTACGCCAGTAGGTGGCTTGGGAGGTGAGCCCTATCGTATAATGGAATTATCCAAGCATATCAATAAGGAGAGTGCTACTTCATCTGTCATTCTGTATGCAATGATGCATTTTCTCGCTCATTTCTTTCTTTGGTTCTCTTCTATTTTTATTTATTTGGCACTGGTTGCAGTAGGCGATTTGCCTTATTCTATACCAGTGGGTGTTATACTTGGCTCAATAGCTATCTTCTGCATGGTGGCTTTTTATGTACTAGGAAAAGGCTATCAGAAGGGTTTGGTGGTAAAAGTTATCAAATGGATTGGGATGATTCCTGGGTTGAGGAATAGAAGTAAGCGTTTTCTGGAAAAGAATGATGAGTTACTCCATAATATTGATGCTCAAATAATTTCTCTTCACCATCGTGATAAGCGTGCTTTTTATACGAGTTTGTCACTGGAATATATTTCTCGTATTGTACAAAGCCTTGAAATTTTCTTTATGTTATTACTTTTTGGGGTTGATTGTGGTGGTGGCTTCTCGGGTTTGGCATTGACTTTTCTACATTCAATATTAATCCTTTCCTTTACTACTCTTTTTGCTAATATGATAGGTTTCCTGCCCATGCAATTGGGCGTTCAAGAAGGTGGTTTTGTTATTTCAATAGCTGCCTTGGGCCTGTCAGCCGCTCTTGGCATTTTTGTGAGTATCATTTGCAGGGTAAGAGAGATCCTCTGGATATTAATAGGTTTGCTCTTGATGAGAATCGAAAGATAATTTCCTTACGCGCCTATATTTATATATGGTGTGATTTTTTTCAAAAAAACATTTCAAAATATTTGCCAGTATCGTAAAAAGTTCCTACCTTTGCATCCGCTTTCCGCAAGGGAGGTTGTTTTTTTGAGTTCTATGACAGATTGATGGACAG